>JGI24502J29692_10009343_pt1 | contig 17219 bp, 18 predicted proteins | sample BioPla3RNA1_FD_29692 | JGI IMG/M metagenome (IMG submission 29692)
CGAAGATAAAAGGGAATTTACAGCTTGAGAGACTCTACCCAGACGAGTTCCCAAATCAGTGTTCTTGCCTTAAGAACACTTGTGACTGTGGATATCGTTTCAAGGCAGACGAACTCGAATGCCCTGATTGCGGAGCAAAGCGCAAGCGCTGCCGAAACAGACACATGACCAATGAAGATGTCTGCCGAAATCACGCGGTAGGTAGGCCATATCATTTATACACGAAGTTGGCAGCAAATATCTCAGACACAGCGCTCGAAGAGTTTATCGAGAAGGACAACGGCAGAGACCTTTCGCAAGAGTACGCTCTTGCTAAGATAGCTCTTTCTGGAATTTTGGAAAACTCACAGTTATCTTCAAAAGAACTCCTCGAGAATCTTAACTCTTTCTTTAATATCGCACAGAAAAAGAAGCGTATCGAAGAAGGAGACACTCTTAATATTCAGTGGAATGATGAACTGGTTAATTCTTTGCGCAAGCGCTGGCGCCTTGTTATTAAAGCAATCGGGAATGTTCTTGTTGAAGAACTTACTCCTCTGCAAGACAGAATCGGTCCTGACTTCGACATCAATTTTTTCATACGCGGAATTATGAATAAGGTACGCGAACAGACACGCTTATTGGGTAATTCTGTAACTGTATCAGATAAAGACGGAAGAGATGCGTTATGATTCAATCATAAAAAGTCAGCTCGACGATGTCATCTTTGGTACTCTTGAAGATGCCTTCGAAGAGGAGTTAACGACATACGCTATCGATGACCCCAACTCATACGAAGGCGAAGTGTTTCCAGAAGACATCATTACTTTTGCAGAGTCCCCCGACTTTTTAGGATTGAAAGGTAATCTTTACCCGGAGATCAAGAACCTCCTTATCGACATTGAAGACAAGTCAATTAGAGAATCATACCTTATCTTAGGCAAGGGTTCCGGCAAGTCTCAACTTGCTCAGATATTTACAGGTTATGGCTTGTATCAAGCCCTTCAGCTGAAGAACCCCCAGGCAACGTACAAGTTGGTTTGGAACACAGCGCTCTATTCCATTAACGTGTCAGTGTCAAAGACGCAGGCGGAAGACGTTGTGTTTAAGCAGACAAAGGAACTTCTTACCGCATCCCCATACTTCCAAAAACGCATGGTTAACTCCAATGCTCGAGAGGTTGAATTTGAGAAACGTATTCATATGCTTTGTGGGCACTCTGGTTCTACAGCATTCCTTGGTTACGCAACATTTCGTGCTGTGATGGATGAGATGGCATTTATGGTAGATAATAACAATAGAAGTGTAGCGGCAGATTTGTACGCAGCGCTTACAGGTTCATTAAAAACTCGTTTTCCAAACGATTACAAACTTCTTTGTATTAGTTCTGATTCAACACCGAATTCATTCATTCGGGAGTCTATTAACGCAGTTAAACTTGNAACAAAAGATGCAGGAGTCAAACCAATTGTTCAAGGCAACACTCTTAGATGGAGTTAAAGAAGCTTCTATCATCAGATTTCGAGAGATTTATGTGGAAGCTTTCAAAGGTATAATTAATAATAACAAGCAATAGACAATGAGCAAAAACAACAAAGCTATTTCTGAAGAGGAAATTCGTCGTAAGATTGTTGTCAAAGAAGACGGCACACTTACAGTTTACGGAGAAAAGTATGTTCCTGTCGACAAACGTTTCTCTGATGCCTTGGTTAAGATGATGAAGAACAATGGCGCTATTTACGAAGACATTGTTCAAGTCAACGGGCAAGATTATATGCCTAAGCGGAAGTACGAAGCTTATCTGAAGATTTCCAAAGCACTTTATAAAAAAGTAAGAGTTATGGCTTATAACGATTTATCTCAGATTTCAGAGAAATCAATTAACAGGTTCAAAGAGCTCTATGCGGAGATACCTGTTGTTGACGGAAAACGTCTTTGGGGACATTCAAAGAAGAACGGTTACGGTCAATATACTGTTACTCTGAAGTCCGGAAAAACGAACAGCCATACAAGCGCATAGATTAGCTTACCTTATTTTTGTAGGTTCTATTCCTGATGGCTTCGAAGTTTGTCATAGAGATGACTGCCGAGATAATGTTGATGTTTCAAATCTCTGGCTCGGTTCTCATGCTGATAATATTCGAGATATGCAACAGAAAGGCAGAGGTTCTTTATCAGCAGCTGTTGCTGTGGCAAAAGAGAAGAAAACCTACATTAAGGCACAAGAAGCTTCACGTATCTCTAATAGAAAGTTTACAGAAGAACAAATTCGTTACATTCGCAAAGCTTATTCTACCGGAGAGAAAACACAGAAAGAGCTAGCGAAAGAGTTTGGCTGTTCTCGTGAGCCTATATACAAAATAGTTAATTTCAAATCTTATAAACACGTAGTATAATGCCAGGAGGATTTAACCCAAACAATAAGGGAAAGTTTAAAACAGTTAATGGCAAGCGCGTATTCCCTGCTAGTTGGTATGCCGCACAAGCGGCCAGACGTAAAAAGAACCCTGATGGTACTTATAAAGAAGGTCAGTACAAGGAGTCTAACAAGGCTCCTGATCAAATGATGCTTCCCGGTAGAAAACCGAAGAGGAAGATGCCTGATTCTTGGTACGAAAACCAGAAGAAGAGAGCTGCTGAACGAAAGGAAGCTGAGGCACGAGGCGAGTATACTCGTAAGGTACGTGGTAAGCAGTCTGAGTACAACGCGAAAGCGCGTGCCGAACGAGATTCTCGTTTGAAGATTGAAAAAGATGGAACTCGTAGAGTAACACTCGACAGTTATGAGCAGCGAGCTGAGGGAATATCTTTCCTTTATAAAGGGCATCGCTGTGATGTCAGGACAAAGAAAGGCACAGTTGAGACTGTGACAATCAAAGGTCCTGGAATTTATCCGATGACTCGTGTTGGTATTACGAAAAACGGTTCTGTTGAGATTGTTGACACAAACAATATTGTGGCAGGATACTTTCATTAAGGATGACACGTGAAGAATTCCAAGATAAAGGCCTGCTCGACAAGCTCGAGAATTTGAAAATTGAAAAGTACAAGTACGGGTCGACGTTTTGTTGCGTCGCCCCGACTTGGCTTATCTCTGAGAAGACAGAGCTTGAGGACTATCTTGACGATTTTCAAAATCCAAAGAAGTCCGTAAAAGCGCTTCGTGACTATGCTTGTATTCCGGCAACGGCAATGCGTCCATTCTTTAAGGATCCAACAATCCTCACGAAGATGGCAGACCCTGATATGGTTTATCCTCTTACCGAGTTTTGGATGCCTAAGCCAGAGTTTTATCCACGCTCTGGTTTTAACTATTTTGTAGCCTTTGACCTCTCCGTTTCAAAAGATGCCTGCGGAGGAGCGATGGTTCACAGAGAGTTTGCACCGGGCCATGACATTTATGTTCTTGATTGGTCATTCTCGATGAAGGCGTCTTATGCTGAACCTATTGATTACGAGATTCTTCGTAATCTTGTTCGTGCACTGAAACGTAAGGGTTTTAAAATAAAGAAACTAGGTTTCGACCAATTCCAATCACACGATTCCGCCATGATCATGGCGAAGGAAGGTTTTGATGTTGAAATCGTTAAGTACCACGAGTCTTTTGCAGGTTGTGGTTTCTTGTGGGATTTGATTCATGCTGGCCAACTTCATTATGGCCTTTGCAATAAGGTTCTTATTGGAGAAGCAAGTGAGCTTCAGGTTGTTAATTCGAAGCGAATAGACCACCTTACATCTGGAGGAGTCTTTAATTCAAAGGATTGCTGGGATGCTACCGTCAATGCTTGTGTGCTGGCATCACAGGATGAGAAAGGTTATGTTCCTGAGTATGAGGAAGCTTAGTGAATTTCTTTATTAGCAGTAAGTAATGTTTTCTATAATTATTAAACCTATCGGAGATGGCTGACATAAAAGAATGATTTTGTTAAAAAGCTTGAGCGTAGAGGGTTCGAACAGAATTTGGCCACGATCGCTCTTTGTCGTCAGGCTTACGAAGGAGGAGAAGAATTCATTAATCGAGCAAATCTCTTTTCTCATTGTCGCGAAAAAGCAGAAGAATATACAGACCGTCTTGCAAGAGCGTACTATCTCAACTACTCAGCTCCTTCAGTTGACACATATTCTTTCTTCCTGTTCAAAACTCCTGTTACAAGAAAATACAAGGAAGACTCAGAGAAGATCTCCTCTTTCCTTGAGGACTGCGACCGCAAAGGAACAGACTTCGACAAGTTTATTAAAGATACTGTAACTTCAGTTCTCGTTGCCGGATCAGAGTTTGTCGTTGTAGATGTTCCGCAGGTCGAGACTTTGACTGTTCAGCAGGAGAAAGAAGCAAACAAGAAACCTTACCTTTACACAATCAAGACAGAGAATGTGCTTGACTTCGAAGAGGATGACAAGGGTCTTGTTTGGATTAAGTATCTTGAAGAACGCGAAGATAAAGGTGGAAAATGGGATTACGAAGGAACCGGCAAGAAGGTCGTTTATGTTATCTGGAGCAGAGGGCATTATATATCATATGATAAGGAAGGTACTGTTGTTGATGATATCAAGCTTAACATCGATTTTGTTCCTATCGTACCAATCAGATTTCAGGAAGGCAAATCACTTATCCGTGATATAGCACGCATTAACCGTTCATTGTTCAATTGGTGCTCGCTTCTCGATGAACTCCTTTATCGTCAGACATTCTCTTGGCTGATTGTTCCTTCAGACCCGAATGAACCTTTGAAAGAGAAGAAAATTGGAACCTCTTGGTGCTTTACATTCAATCCCGAGTCTAAGCATCTGCCAACTTTCATATCCCCTGATGCTTCAAATGCTTCCACGCTGGAGAACCGTTGCAACAACGCAATCCAAGAGATTTATCGTATATCGAATATTAATTTCAATACGAAAGATGTTGGTAAATCCGGCATAGCGAAAGCTTATGACTTCATGAACATCAATAAGACTCTTGCTGCGATAGCTTATACTTTCCAAGAGGCAGAGAGGTCAATCTTCCAAATCATCGGAAAGTATTATGGGACAGAGGTGTCTTTCGATTCAGACAATAAGTTTGAAAATGAGTTAGACATCTTTATTCAGTATCCGACAGAATTTGCAATCACAGCCGTTGCCGACAGACTTTCCCGCCTTTATGAAGGTCTTACAACAGAGTTCTCAAAGAGGTTCAAGAAGCTCTGTGCAAGTGGAATCGTAGAAGCAAACTTCCCGATGCTTAATGAGGAGACAAAGAAGGAGATTGATGATGAAATAGAGACATACTATGAATCTGAAGATTCAGGTGCCGGTCTTGGAGAAGAGACAGTCGATAATCTAGACCAGCTCGAACAGATTATACTTGCAGACGCAGAAAATGCGGCTATGCAAGACGAAAAATAAAGAAGAAGAATAACGTAAATAGTGGTGAATACACATTCACCACGTTTATATAATTTTATGTATAATTCAAAACTTTAAGGACAATGTTGAAAAAGGTAACAACTGCTGCGGAGTATGCTCGCAGAATGGAGCTTCTTAGAAAGCTCTCTATTGTTGCGTTCGACAATCCTGGCGAGGGCGCGGGTGACGACCCATCTAATACGGGCGATGGTTTCGACGAGAGCAAGCTCCCGGAAGAAATGAAGGAATCTTTCAAAAAGTTCAAACAAGGCCTGATTGACAAGGGAGTCAATATTGGAGTAGCCAGAGAGAAAGAACGCTTTGAGAAATCAAAAGGCGCTGAGGTTGAGGAATTCCTCAAAGAGCAAGGTCTGTCTAAGGACGACATCGCAAAGCTCAAACCTTATCTCGGTAAGGAGGCTTCAATTAATGCGATTCTTGAAGCTTACGGTGCTGAAGACATTGATGATGTTGTGACTGCAATCAAAACCGCTGAGGAAGAAGGTATGTCCGAGCTTGAAAGAGCTCGGGCAGAAAACCAGAAGTATCAGCGCCAGATTTCAGACCTGACATCTCAGATCAACACTTTGAAGGAATCCCTAACTTCTGAGAAGACCTCTAAGTCGGACAAAGAGAAGAAGCTAATGGACTTCATTGAGAAGACCGTTGTTAATTCTGCAATTCGCAGTGCAGCAGGGGAAGCTGGTGCATATGATGCCGAGGATGTACTTGAGCGCGTCAAGTCTCAGGTTCGCCTCGATGTTATCGATGATGACTACGTTCCCGTTGTTGTTAATGAGAAGGGTGAGAAGCGTTTTGATGCGAACGGAGACCCCATCACAATTCAAGCCCTCGTGCAGGATTTTCTTGAGAAGAAGCCTCATCTCCGCAAGTCTAACTTGCGGAGTGGACCTGGCTCTTCTGGTGGAGGAAAGGGCGGCGTAAGCACCGGTTCTTTCACTCAAGAACAGCTGAAGGACCCGAAGTTCTTCCAGGAACATTACAACGAGATTATGCAAGAGGTTCGAAGCGGCAAATTGAGAATTAATTAAAATTTAAAGCACAGAATCATATGAAAAAGAAGTTTTTCTATCTTCCGGCATACGATCAGCCTGCAACTGGTGGTATTACCTTGACAGAGGTTGACGCAGCCATCCCCGAGTTCTGGGCAAATGTTGCTCTCGGAGCTCTGAAGGCCAACACAGTTATGGCCAATCTCGTAAACCGCGATTACTCTGACGCAGTTGCTACAAAGGGCGATGTTGTTAACATCGTTAAGCGTGGCGCTCTTCGGGTAAATGATAAGGTTACCGGTCACCAGATTACTCTGCAGACCCCCTCAAACAGCAAGATTCCTGTGACTCTGAACAAGCACAAGGAGATTTCTTGGCTGATAGAAGACACAGCATCAGCAGAGGCTATTCAGTCAGCCGTAGATTACGTTACTGACGCAGCTATCGCTCTTGGTGAGCAGATTGATGCTGATCTGTTGGCAATGTACTCTGCAATGACACTACAAGCTGGTGGTGCCAACACCCCTCTGGGTGTCGACTCAATCCTTGAGGCTCGCGAGAAACTGAATGTAGCTAAGGCTCCTGTAGCCGGTCGTTACTTCGTTATCTCTCCGCAGGATGAGACAGCCCTCTTGAAGCTCGAGCAGTTCACTTCTGCTGAGTGGACAGATGAGAATCAGGTTGCCCTCCGCGAGGCTACCATTGGTAAGAAGTACGGTTTCATCTTCGTGATGGATCAGCAGGTGAAGACCACCATCACTCCGGGTACCAATGCTGAGTACACCGCTGCCTCTGGCGACGCTCTCTACTCAGTTGTTACCAATCCAGCAGGCCAGAACCCTTATGAGAAGGGTTGGTACACCAAAGACGGTTCTACCTACTCAGCCGTTGAGGCTACTGAGACAACTCCGGATGCCTCAAAGACTTATTACGAGAAGGTAAGCCCGAAGGCTGCAGGCTGGTATGAGCGCTCAGGCGAGGTTGGATCTTATGTTTACACTCTGTCTACCGACGAGACTCAGGGAGACGCTAAGACCTACTATATCCTTACTACTCCTGATACCGATGCAAAGACCCAGCGTCACAACATTGCATTCCACAAGGATGCTCTCACTCTGGTTACCCGTCCTCTTCCTGCACCTCCCGCAGGTTCAGGAGCTGTATCAAGCTCTCTGCAGGTTGATGGTATCTCTGTTCGCGTTACCCGTTCATACTCACAGAAGGATGGTGGTATGCTCTGGACTCTCGATGTCCTTTATGGAATCGCAGGTCTGCGTTCAGACACCCACGGTGTTCACGTTCTTGCTGGAGACGCCGACGCGTAAGTCCAAACAGAACTATATAAAGAAGCAGTGGCGAGGGATTAATTTCTCTCGCCATTTGTTTGTAGAATAATAGAGGCAATTAATCTACTTTAAATAAAAATGCAGAATCATGAGCATCATTATCGTAGACAATTTAGCAACGAATAACTCTTATGCTTCTTTGGCAGAAGCTGAGGCTTATTTTGCAACCAGGCTCCACGCAGGAGAATGGGTTAAAGCAAGCGAACTTGATAAGGAGAAGGCTTTGATAACAGCTACTTCTGTTATTGACTCTCTTTCTTTTAGCGGTCGTAAGTATAAGGAAGGAAATCCTGGTTCAGAAGATTATCAATCTCTTGAATGGCCTCGTTATCCTGAACATTCAGACCCATATCTTCTTGGCATTCCTCATTTGATGAACTATACGAAGGAGACAAGGGAGTGGGTTGACAACGCAGGAACTCCGATAATCCCTAAGGCTCTGAAAGATGCAGTTTGTGAAGAGGCTTACTTTCTCATTCGTGCCGGAAGAGGTCTAGACAAGCGCGAGCACTTAAAAGCCCAGGGACTTAATTCAATATCATATCCGGACATTAATGAGACATTTATTACAACAACGGCTATTTGTCCAGCTGCTTCACGGCATCTGGCAAAGTTGGATTGTATTGAAAGTTCACTCCGTGTTGTTAGAGGATGAGCGAAATTAATGAGAACATACTTGATTCTGCTGCGAAACGGGTTGGAGAAATCACCGAAGAGTACCAGGAGTATGTGCGAGATAAGTATAACAAGCATCTTGCAGGTACTTCTCCTGTTTTTTACTCAATACTGGATAACTCCACGAGGAAATATCAGCGCAAAGTCATATCTGAGTGTGCAGACAGCTTCCTGAAGTTATGCAAAGCGGCAGGAGTTGTTGCCTCTGTTGCTCTTCTTAGAAGCTTTCGTAGTTCAATATCCTTTTATGTCAAGCAGGCTTTCTCTCAGTACAAGAACACCGTAAGTCTTGAATTCTCAAAGTTTAGAGAAGGAATTTCTGAAGCGTCAATGCGAGAGTCTTTCTTAAAAGAAGCTCTCAAAGCACGTTTTGATGCAATGAATTTTATGCTCGGCAAAGACGACATTATAATTTCTGTAGGAAGACGTTCCTATCATCTGTCCAATTATGTTCGTATGTTGTTTGAGTCAGAAGCGGCATCAAAGTTCGTAATGCAGACAGTCATTGACGCTAAGAATGATGGCGCCATTGGAATAAAAATCTCAGACCACGGAACAGTTTGTAAAATCTGTGAGGAATTCGAAGGAAAGACTTATTTATTTGCCAATAACGGACTTTCCAAACTTTTGCGAGGTCTTCCACCATTCCACCCTAATTGTAGACATTTTATTATTCCAGTTTATGCGAACAACTGATTTTGAAAAAGTAGGAACATTCTACTCTAACGATAAGGTTATCACTTTCGTTTCTTTGGCAGAGGAGCTTATGCTGAAGAGAGACTCTGATTTCATTAAAGCTTCTGGCTTTCAGAAAATGGACTCAGAGATTTCAGCAATATCCATCGAGAAAGATGCAACCCTTCTTGAAATGGTTAACATTCCACGAGGTCTCAAGTATTGTGATGTTCCTGTTTTTACTAACGGGTTTGAGTTTCCAAAGCTTTTAAACATCGATTATCGCGAAGCATCTTTTATGAGTTGCACCTTTCCGAAGATATTCCCTGCAACGCAGGTCTGCAAAGCTTTAGCAATTCTTAACGAGGACGAAACAGAGTGGGAAACGGCACAGCGAATAACGCTTGTCGATTATCAGACAAAACTTCCGCAGTTCGAGGATGACGTCATAATTTTCCCACGAGTTATCAAGGGATTCAAGACCATTTATCCCACAGGTTTTGATACTTGGGTCAAGGTTCTTCTAAAGGCTCGAGAGTTTAAAACAGTCAATAAGGAGTATTTACAATTGAAATCTCTTTTTAAAATAAAATGACAAACAAGGAATTCATACGCTCAAACATTCCCGCTTATCTTGTTGACGATGGGGTAATCTCAGCAAAGTTGGAAAGGCGTGGTGCTTCAGCTGATGACTCACTTCCTTCTGAAGCCACCCCTGAAAGAAAGAAGGTGGATTTGGCTTATGCTGATTGTTTGCTTTATGTCCTTCGTTTGCCGAGTTCTATTAGCCAGGGAGGTTTCTCCATGTCAAACATAGATAAGGCGACATATGAGAAGCAAATCACTTTAATTTATGCGGCTTATGACATGCTTGATGAACTTCCCATAGCTAAACCAGATATTACTAACGCAGGAGAGTGGAACTAATGTATAGGAACGGTAACGCTATAATAACAATTTTGTCTGGAGGCGGTTTCGATGAAAACCGCAATCCAATTCAGAAGACAGAAAAGGAGCTATCTCCGATTTTGTGTTTTCTTGACCAGGCTCTTCCAAATCAACCCATTTATTCTCCTGATGGCAATAAGGTAGAGGATTCATCCGCAACAATATTCTTTGATAAAGGAGCTCTTGCCGACATTCCTCTTACTGTTGGGACAAAAATACGAGTCGAATCTCTTCAAAACAACGGCGTTATGTTTAATGGCACGATTAAGTCCTATTCAAAGGACGATTTATTTCATGACAGGATATGGGTTTAAAACCAACATATGATAAACGTCAGTTTGAGAGAGAACTTGAGAAGAGTAGGGAGGATTTTGTTAAACAAGCTTGCTCTGCATTTTTTAATCTTGGGAAGAAGGCTGTTGATATTGTAGTAGCCGACGGAAACTATGTCAATCGTACGGGCGTTCTTCGTTCATCTATAGGTTGCGGAGTATTTTACAACGGAATACAAGTCAGTGAATACGGTTTCTTTACAACATTCGGACCTGAGTCAGGAGCTTCTTTGGGAAGGAAGCTTCTTTATAGTATAGGTAAACAGAATGTTGTGCGTAATCAAGTTAAACTTGTGGTGGTTGCTGGTGCCGATTATGCCTCTTTTGTTGAGGCAAATGAAAACTATAGAGTGCTAGTAACAGGTGTTGATTTTATCGAATCAAACCTACAATCTATATTAAGAGGATTAAACTTTAGAGTAAATGACTGAGTTTGATATTGAAGATGAGGTTATGGGAATCCTGGTTAATTCGGGGTTGTACGGCACTTTAAACCAAGATGGCACGTTTGACAAAAAGAATGCCTACTTGGCCGGAGAGCCTTATAAATTAGGCACTCGTTCTGTCATTAACAATGAAGATACAGTCATAGAAGTACTATCTCTTGATGACGAACAGTTTCAGAACGCTGAAGTATCTGTCCGCACCTACGTTGATGATTTGGAAGGGTCTCCAATCAAAGTTCCAAACATTATGCGCCTGCAGCAGATTTCTCAGAAGTTTGAAGAGTTGTTCCAAACACGCGGAAGCTCGTATGCGTTGACAACCTCTAAGTTTCGGACTCGGGTCTCCTCCATAAAACGAGAACGGCGAGAACAGCTGAACCAGCACTGCGTGAATTGCATATTTAATTTTGTAATTATTAACGTTAAACAAGAATAAACATGAGCGATCCAAATGCATGGGGGAAAATTACCCTTAAAGTAGCAGTGGCTCCTGATTCAGGAGCTGAGATGCCCGATTCTATGTCCGATCTCGGTATCGTGGAGGAAGATTCTTTCTCTTTGGAAACTGAGGCTGGCGAGAAGATTCAGTTGTGGGGCACAGGCCATGTCTTGGTCGACCAAAAGCAGCTGGAGAATGTTGAGTCATTGACGTGCACGTTGATTGTTCCGACGTTGGAACAGATCACCAAGTTCTGGAAGGTTACTTCTTCTGGCGAGGGCGATGAGAAGTACACGGTTCATTCAACAATGACCGACAAGAAGTACTCAATCACATTCGTGCCCGAACTTACAGGCGCGATTATGTTGGAAATCCCGAAGACCGATGTTTCAGCTCAGCTCGATTTCGAAGAGAAGAAGGGCTGGGTGATGACAATGACCTTCACAATCGTTCCCGTACAGATTTCCGGACAGGATCCTGTTAAGTTCTATTTGTCAAAAAAAAAAAGTAGCGTAGTAGTGTATACTTACACGCCGGTAGCCGACACGGAGGGTAAGAATCCTGCATCTGAAGGTTGGTATGAAAGGTCGGGCGCTGGAACAGAGCAGAGTCCGTACGTTTACACACTGACAGAAGATGAAACTCCGCAGGTAGGTACAACCTACTACATTCGCAGTCAGGCTTAAGTTATATTAGAGGGAGAGAGTCATTTCTCCCTCTAATTGTTTTTATGGATATGGATGAGAAGATTATAGAGAGACACGTAGCGGAAGCCATCGTTCAAAAGCCCATCGACTTTAATCTTTCTTTCAAGAATAGAAAAACAGTAATTAGAAGGAAGCTCGGATTTAAACAGAAGTTTCCTTTTATCTTTCTTGAAAAGAAGAGTGAAGTTATTGATTTTCCCGATGTTCGATCATTTAAGGTGTATCCACCTACATTAGGGAAAATGGAAATACTGTCAAGTTTATTTCTCCAACTAGATATAGACTTTGATAAGTTCACAGCCGACCCTTCAACAGAGTTATTCAAATGCTGTTCAAAACACTCAACTTTGCTCGCCAAGATTATGGCTGTCGCAATAACTGAGAAGAAGGAAAATCTTCTTGACGACCGTTATCTTGAGTCAGAAGCTGAATTCTTTAAATGGCATTGTACATCAGAGGATTTCTCAATTATGCTTGGCGCAATGCTAGCCCAAATCGATCTTGTAAATTTTTCGAACTCTATTCGGTTGACGAAACTCTTTCGCTTAAACGAAAAAAGAAAGAGCAATTAAGGAGCAAATCGAGTAGAGATGTAGGTGGTTGCTCCGCATGGGGATCTTTGTTAGGCCCAATCCTTTCAAAATACCATTGGTCACTTGACTACCTTCTTTGGGAAGTTAGCTACGTCAATATTATAATGCTTCAGGTTGACGAAGAAACAACGTTAGAGGAAAATAAGACATCTAATAAAGGTACTTCTAAGAAAACAAGTGCCAAGTCTCATAGCACAAAGAAAATGAGTTACGGTGACTTGATTAACCTCTTAGCAAGTGGCCAAGAAAGATGTCAAATTTAAGTCATAACGCAACATTAGATACGACAGATTATATATCTGGTATCAATAGAATGAAGAAGGAAACTTCTTCATTCACGAAAACCGCCGTAGATAACTTCGACGACTTGGATGCTAAGCTTCGCGCCATCGGAGCAGGAATCGCTACTTATTTTTCTGTAGCCGCCCTGAAGAATTTTACTTCACAAATTATTCGTGTTCGCGGCGAATTCCAACAACTTGAGATAGGTCTTGAGACTATGCTTGGTAACAAAGCCAAAGCAGACGCTTTGATGCGTCAAGTCATCGAGTTTGCAGCGAAGACACCTTTTGATATGCAGCAAGTTGCTACGGGAACAAAGCAGCTTATAGCTTATGGCGTTGCCGCAGAAGATGTAATTCCGACAATGCGAAGGCTTGGTGACATCGCTTCAGGACTTGGTCTTGCCTTCGGTGATATGGCGTATCTTTATGGTACGACTCGAGTACAAGGAAGACTTTATGCTCAAGATTTGCGTCAGTTTACAGGACGAGGAATACCACTTATCGAGCAGCTTGCTAAGCAGTTTAACGTTGCAACAGGTGAGGTCAGCAAGTTAGTTTCTGAAGGAAAGGTAGGCTTCCCTGAAGTAGAAAAAGCCATCCAGGCAATGACAGATGAGGGAGGTCGTTTCTTCAATCTTACTGAGAAGAATTCAAAGACTCTCTCCGGTATGATTTCCAATCTTGGAGACTCCTTCCAGCAGATGTACAATGATATCGGAAAGCAGACTCAAGGAGTTCTTGTCACAGGCATCGAAGGAGTTGCAACACTTGTTGAACATTGGCGGGAGATAGCAAAGGTTCTTGCCGTTATTATAACAGCTTATGGTACATACAAAGCTGCTGTTCTCGCAGTTGCTGCCGCACAGAAGATTATGATTGCTGCAAATACTGCAAAAACATTCTTATCTATTGCGAAGTCAGTTCGTACAGCAAAAGATGCCATGCTGCTGTTTAACCTTGCCTGCCAAGCAAACCCGCTTATTCTTCTTGCTTCTGTTGTAACAACAGCTATTGTTGCTTTCAATATGTTTAGTTCCTCTGTTGATGAGGCAGAGGAAGAGATTCAAGGTCTTACAAAAGCTAATCAGGCTGCAACTGAGGAGTTTGCAAAACAGGCTTCTGCAATCGATGCTTTGAAATCTTCTATCGAGAGCACCACTACTTCCCTTGAAACAAAGAAGAAGGCTATAGAGCAGTTAAAGAAAGTTATTCCAGGTTATAACGCAGAGCTCGATGCTGAGGGACGTTTAATTAGCTCGAATACAGAGAAGATTAAAGAGTACTTGGTTCAGTTAGAGAGACAGATTCGATTGAAAGCTGCACAAGAAGAACTAGAAGACCTTTATCGCAAGAAGCGCCTGCAAGAGAAGGAGGTTGCCGATAGAGAGACAGAGAAGCTCTCCGCCGATCAGGATTTAAAGAGTTTACGTTCTGAGGTAGATCGGCAACTTATCAACGACCCGAATGCTGCAAGAAGCATGCAGGCTCAAGGCCAAGCTCTTATTAGCGCAGAATCTGCCTTAAATAGAGCGAATTCAGCTTTGGAAGAGGCTCAGACAAATCTTACTCGTACAACAAATGATATAGCTCAGCTTGTCGATGAGATTGAATCTGGAATAAGTGCTTCTGACGATACGAATAAAACAGCCAAAACATTTGCCGAGCAGCTTAAGCTTGCAAGAGAAGCTGTAGTGAAGCTCAAGAAGGAGCTTGCCGATTTACAATCTGGAAAAATGCCCTCCGACAATTACGCTCAAGCAATTGCTGATAAAGCAAAGGAGCTGAAGGAAGCTGAGGGCAAACTCAACATACTCCTTTATGGCTCTTCTACAGGCAATGCTGGTTCTGCAGCCATTTCAAAGAGAAGAAATAGCGTTGAAGATGAGTTGGAGTGGAGGGAGGAGATGGTTTCCCAAGCTCGTAGGACTCAGAATGCTATTCGTCAAGCCACCATCGATGAGATGAAAGAAGGCTTTGAGAAGGAGCAGGCAGAGAAACAATTTGAGCACGAGAAAGAACTTCAAGCCATCGATGCTCGTGCTGAGGAAATGAAGAGGGCTACATACGAGTATAATAAGAAGATTTGGGAGGCAGCCCACGAAACAGGAGTTTACGAAGAGTCAGAAGAAGGAAAGGGTGGTTGGATGTCTGTAGAACTGACAGAAGACCAGCTTAAAGAAATAGACGCTTTAACAAGGAGTGCAAATGCCAAATGGGCAGATTACCAAGAAGACTTAGCTCGTAGACAGCTGGAAAATCTGTATGATTTCCTCGAGGCTTATGGAACTGTAGAAGAACAACGCTACGCAATAACTCGCAAGTACGACGACCTTATTGAACGTTCACAGGATGCTTTAGCAAAGAAACGTCTCCAAAGAGAGAAGATGTCAGCTTTGGCTAGAGTCAACGCTAATTCTATAGCTGCCTCTATTGATTGGGGGCAGACATTTAGAGGAATCGGTTCCGTCTTGGAAGGTATAGCCAAAGAAACCTTGGATAAGGTTAAGGAGTACATGAAGACCGATGAATTCCAGAAACTCTCGCCAGACTCAAAGAAAGCTTATTCTGATTTGCGAAAAACTTTAGTTCAGGCAGGAGGAGCTAAGCCTTCATCACCATTCAACCCTCAGACTTGGGATAATATTGGCAAGTATGCCGAGGTATATAAGACAAGTGTTGAGAATCTTTTGTCTGCTCAAGATAGGCATAAGAAAGCAGTCGACGACCTTATTGCTGCTGAAGAGAATTTGAAGAATGCAACAGACACTCTTGCTGAAACAACCGCAAGGGAAAATGTTGAAAATGCCAAGAAGATTGAAGCGGAGACAGCCGAAAAGTTAAAGCAAGCAGAGTTCAATAAGGTTAATGCTCAAGCAGATTTAACAGAGGCTTCAGAGCAAGCAGCGAGAGGTCTTCAGAATTTTACCACAGTTCTTAACCAGGTAACAAGTGGTTCGCTTAGCGGTTTTATCACAGGTATCGCAAATATAGTTAACCAAATTTCCGGAAAAGGGAAAGAGGTTGCTAATTCACTTAGTGAGCTTGGAGGCAAGATAGGAGGTATTATCGGAGCAATTCTTCAGCTTATCGATGTTCTTGGAGAAGAACCTGCGGAGTTTATTGACGGTCTTCTTGGGAAGGTAGAGAAAGTTGTAGAGGCTGTTTTAACACAGTTACCCGATATAATTATGAGCGTTATAGAAGGCATTCTTGACATAGTCGCAGGAGCAATCAGAGGTGTGGCAAATCTTTTCTCAAATGACCAGGCTTTTGGTTCTAATAAGAAGGAGTCCGAAGACCGTATTCTTGCACTTACAGAAGCAACAGATGCTTTGAAGGAAGCGATTGAACATCTTACAGATACCATCAAGGACTCTGATTCTACAAATGAAGAAGCTATTGACGCCTACAATCAAGCCATAGCGGCAGAAAAGCAGTGGGAAGAGCTACAAAGAGGCAAAATTCAGAGTAGGGCAGGGGAGTGGACTAATTCTGGTTATGGATTCCTCGGCATGGCAGGAAAACACTCCTTTAATTACTATGCAGGAGATTTAAGTTCTTCAGTCTACGCTGCTTTTACAAAAGCCCTTAAGGAACACGGTTATGACACAATTGTTAGCGGTGTCGGTGATGTTTGGAATCTTTCTCCTGAAGAGATGAAGGTTTTGAGAGATTTTGCACCTTCTGCTTGGGCAGAGTTCCTTAGCGCGGGCGGAGAGTCAAGTCCAAAAGACTTGCTAAACTCTTATATCGAGAGAGCCGGCACATTAGACGCTTTAACCTCAGCTCTCAACGAGAAATTGACGGGTTATTCATGGGATGCTTTTAAAGATTCGTATGTTTCTTTGCTCAAGGATTTAACCTCAGATACAGAAGATTTTGCAAACAACATAGAAGACCTTATTTCGAACGCACTGATAACAGCCTTCATTAACTCAGATGATATTCAGGGCAGGGTTAAAGCTCTTTACAAAAAGATAGCGGATTATACTGGTGTTGATTCCGAAGGAGGAACAGCTTTAACAGAAGCTGAAATAAATGACTTGCGTGCAACTAATGAAGATTTAGGAAAAGACTTGCTGGCTTGGAGAGATGCGGCAGTAGCTGCCGGACTCATAAAGTCAACAGGCGCAGAATACAAGCAGATTGCTTCAACAGGAGGATTCCAGGCAATGTCTCAAGATGTTGGAGAAGAGCTTAGCGGTCGTTTCACCGCAATCCAGATGCACACAGCTCAGATTTACGCTTCAATAGTTGAGACAGTTAATCTTCTGATTATTCAGAACGATCACTTAGCTAATATTGAGAAATATACGAAAGTTCTTTCTGAGATTAACGAAAAACTTGAAAATATTAAAGACAATACAGACGGGTTGTAATGGAAGACAGGACAGGAG
>JGI24502J29692_10035445_pt1 | contig 17098 bp, 15 predicted proteins | sample BioPla3RNA1_FD_29692 | JGI IMG/M metagenome (IMG submission 29692)
CGAAAAATGGTGAAACATGGTTCAAGAGGAATTTGACATTCTTAATATTGTAGCTAACAACCCGATCACCTCCCAGAGACAGATCGCCCGGCAAACCGGTATCTCCTTAGGGCAGGTGAATTTTTTAATGAAGAAATTCGCCACCAAGGGCCTCATTAAAATCGAAGGCCAGACAACCAAGTCTCTCCAATACCACCTGACACCATCGGGCATGGCTGCTGTGGCGGAAAAGACCCTCCGTTATATGAAGAACTCATTTAACGCGGTGAGAGAGATGATCAACTGCATCATCAGTATCGGCCGGGAGTACCACAGTAAGGGTTATTCCATTTATATCTCCGGGAGCCGGGATGAAATGATGGAACTTTGTATATTGGCATTAAACGATGCAAAGCTTTCCTACCACATTGGGAACCCTCCTGACGGCACCGACAAAGTCCTGGTCTTCTGCTGGGAGCAGGAAGCAGAGGAACAGCTGCAGGAGTTCACCTGTGTGAACCTGCTCAAACTGAAAGGATAAATTCCTCCCAGGCCCTAATCGTCGCTAAGCGCGTTGGGGCAGGGCAGGATGTGATACATAGCGTAATTTGCCGGGCAAGAGTGCGGCAGGGCGAAGCAATGCCCAAAAATAGATAAGAGGGAAATATTATGGCTGTAACGGTAGGAGATAGAATTCAATCAGTAATAGATCACATGGAGAAGGGCGAAATAGAATTAGCGCTTTCTGACGTCTGCATAGCAATCGATGTAACTTCCCAGAAGTTATATGGTGAAAAATCTTCTGCATCATGCTATAAGCGGTTTTTGAAAGACAACATGTGGATAATTATAGTAACCGGTATGGGATCTTTAATCTCAGAATCAATTAAGATTCCATTCCAGCATGAAGATATTAAATCAGATGATCAGGGGTATTGTACTTTAGAGCAGATTGTCTATCATGTTATGCGTTGTGGGCTAATACATGGAACTGGAGAAGACAGCAAAATCATATGGAATTATAGAATACCACTTGCATTAGACCCACATGGGTATCTAAACTTATCTCCAAGTTTTATTTGGGGTTTGGTACTAAGTGTAGTGGTTTGTGAAGTAAATGAGCACGAGAAAGTTGGGGATACATGCTGGATTTCAACAGCTTCTTTCAAATACCTGACCAACGATTTATGGGGAAAAAGAGAAAGCGTTAGAAATATTATTAAGAGTCAATTTAATGTAATCGTCGAATAATTGTTCGATTACATTCGTTCTTGCCCTAAGTATCGGTAATTGCTGGTTTAAATAATATCTCCCAATAAGGTATAGGGAATCAAAAAAAAGTAAAATAGAATTTACCTGCCCTCTCCTCACAAGAGTGACGAGGGTTACGAACTCATATTTAACGGATAACACATTATGAAAAGAAAAGCAGTTAAAAGGGTTACTGCAGATAAAAGAATTCTACTGCAGCATCTTGCGGAAATTTTATATAAGTTTCTTCCACTAAATTCGCATTCAAAAAATGCAGTAACCTTTAGGTCAATATTTGCTGAAAGCTCTGTAGAAAAGTACCTTGATGGTCATGAAGTAAAACTTCAAGCGCTTGAGCATGGATTTACTAATGTGTACCGATACCACGAAAGACTCCTTCAAAGATTAATTAGAAAAATTATCCCTGCGGCAATCAACTATAGATTTTATAAACGTGACCCATTAACACAAAAGGAACTTGAAGATTTGTCCGATACCCTTTATAAACTTAATGTCGATATGAGAAAAGAGATCGCCAAGATAGAAATAGATAAAACACTACCACGTATAACAGTACCCCCAGAACAACTGGAAAAGCATTTGTGTAATCATGATTTAGATCAGCGTATATCTTCAGAACCTCTTCAATTATTTTGTGATGGCCATTTTAACGAATCGGTAAGGAAAGCTGCCGAAAGGTTTGAGGATTATGTGCAAGAAATTTCAAACCTCAAATTATCCGGCAGAGCTTTAATGGCGAATGTCTTTAAAGATAAAAAACATATAAACATTTCAAACCTCCAACCGGAGAATCAAGAAGATTTTATTGACGGATACAAGTTATTATCGATGGGCGCAATGGCTGCGATTAGGAATATTTTTAGCCACGGCGATGAAGAAAGACGTTCTCCAGAAGAATGTTTTGAAATGCTCTTATTTATTAACTGGCTTTTCAGGTGTATTAAAACTGTTACATGATCCGAGAAGGGGTGTATCTACAGAATACACATGGGAGAGAAGATTTAATCTATTATGCGCCTAATGGGAATCAAAAAAGCCTGACCAAGATAGTGTAAAGGTTAGTATAAAATAATGAAAACTATATTTAGTAGAGAATGGGTGTTCGCATTCAAAATGTAGCATAAGGAAAATCAAAAATGTAGTCGGACTACAAACATCGACTACACCCGAGAGCTAGTAATATCAACGGTTACAGAGTTTTGTAGTCTGAGTAGGAGATAAAATCGCAAACTTTAATGTATTTTTGTAAATTTTAGCCGTGAGTATGGTCTATGGATAAATACTAGATGTTGCATAAAAGACTCAAAAGAATGCATACCAACCACAATATGTAGATTGTAACAGCGAGTATATACATATGATAACTAATTAATATAGGAAATTCAATGCTTGAAGCATTTTAGATATAGATTTGAGATTAAGGAAGGAAGTCTTATTCAATGACTGATAGAATCTACCTTTCATCTCCACATATGAGTGATGAAGGTTATGAAATGCAATATATAAAGGAAGCTTTTGATACGAACTGGATTGCCCCCCTGGGGCCAAACGTTAATGAGTTTGAAAAAGAACTGGCTGCTAAGGTGGGTATCAAATCAGCTGCAGCATTATCATCGGGGACAGCCGCTATACATATGGCACTTAAGGCTGCTGGCGTTGGTGAAGGGGATATAGTATTTTGTCAAAGCCTTACTTTTTCAGCTACAGCCAATCCGATTATTTATCAGAATGCAATTCCTGTATTTATAGATAGTGATTATGAAACCTGGAATATGGACCCCAATGCATTGGAAGAAGCCTTTGGAAAATATCCGAATGCTAAGGCTGTTTTAGTTGTACATCTATATGGCTTATCAGCTGATATGGACAAGATTATGGAAATCTGTAATAAGCATGGGGTACCAGTTATTGAAGACGCTGCTGAGTCTTTAGGTACTACATATAAAGGCAAACATACCGGGACTTTTGGTGATTATGGAATATACAGTTTTAACGGTAACAAGATTATTACCACATCCGGTGGTGGGATGCTGGTATCTAATAATGAAGAAAAAATTAAGAAGGTTAGATTCTGGGCCACTCAAGCCAGGGACCAGGCAAGGCACTATCAGCATAGCGAATTAGGGTTCAATTATCGGATGAGTAATGTTGTTGCTGGGATTGGCCGGGGACAACTTAAAGTGTTAGACCAGAGGGTTGCTAAGAAGAGATATATATTTGAGTTTTATAAGCGGGAGTTAGGGTCATTAGAGGGTGTTCAGTTCATGCCTATAAATGAGTGGAACGAAACAAATTGCTGGTTATCATGTATTACTTTAAATGGACAAGTTAGGCCACTGGATATTATGGAAGCTTTGGAAAAAGAGAATATTGAATCTAGACCCATCTGGAAGCCCATGCATCTGCAGCCGTTTTTTGAAGAGTATGACTACATAGGTAGAGATGTAAGTGAGAAGCTGTTTGAGAATGGGTTATGCTTGCCGAGTGATACGAAGATGACAGATGAAGATTTGAATAGAGTATGTGAGATAATAAAGAATTTATGGTGATGTAGATGCAAACTGAGATTAGAACAAATACTGTTCAGCATCTTGATAATGGCGGAGTATATAGAAAATACATAAAAAGACCTATGGATTTTATTTTATCGCTTTGTGCAATTATTGTATTAGCACCCGTTTTGCTGATGATAGCAATATTGGTAAGAATCAAGTTAGGCAGCCCGGTGTTGTTTAAGCAGAAAAGACCAGGGCTTAATGAGAAGATATTTACTCTTTATAAATTTAGAACAATGACGGATGAGAGAGATGAGAATGGGGAGTTATTACCCGATGAGATTCGTTTGACCAGGTTTGGAAAATTGTTAAGAAGCACTTCGCTTGATGAGTTGCCGGAGCTATTTAATATTATCAAGGGCGATATGTCGGTTGTTGGACCGAGACCTTTATTGATTGAGTATCTTCCACTTTATAATAACCATCAAAAACGGAGACACGAGGTAAGGCCTGGCCTTTCTGGACATGCTCAAGTGAATGGTAGGAATGCTATTAGTTGGGAAGATAAGTTCAAATTAGATGTCGAGTATGTAGATAATGTTAGCTTTATTGGTGATTGGAAAATAATATTCTTAACTCTGAAGAAAGCTTTCATGAGGGAAGATATTAATTCTGAGACGGCTGCAACGATGGAGCTGTTTAAGGGGACTAATAATGCGGAAGAAAGAGTGAACATATGACTAGCAGAAATAAACTTCTAATAATTGGGGCCAGCGGTCATGGCAGAGTTGTTGCAGATATTGCTATCAAAATGAGTAGATGGCAACAAATTGCTTTTCTTGATGATGATGATGATATTCAATCACCGATACGAATAGAGGTTATTGGGAAGTCAAACGATGCTTTTTCGTATATTAACGATTACGACATCTTTGTGGCAATTGGCAACAATAAAACGAGAGAAAAAATTCAAATCCAGCTTGAACTGGCAGGAGCAAACATTCCTACGTTAATACATCCTAGTGCAATTATCGGAGAAAAGGTTGAAGTGGGAATAGGAACAGTGGTGATGGCTGGGGTAGTTATTAATTGTTGTAGCACTATAGGTGAGGGTTGCATCGTTAATACAGGTGCAGTAATTGACCATGATAATGTGATAGAAGATTATGTGCATATATCACCGGGGGGAAGATTAGCCGGGACAGTAAAAGTTGGAAAAGGATCCTGGCTAGGTATTGGTAGTGTAGTTAGTAATAACGTGAACATCTGCAGTGGTTGCAAAATTGGTGCAGGTGCTGTGGTTGTTAAGGATATAACTGAACCTGGGACTTATGTTGGGGTTCCGGTGAGGAGAATAGATTGATTTTAGGATGGGCAATTGTTAATGAAAATATTATTCGTAACTACAATTTCTAATACAGTTAATGCCTTTTTAATACCCCACATAAAAATGTTAATGGAGCATGGACACCAGGTAGATGTTGCGTTCAACATTGATCAAGTTGTAAAACCAGATATAGAGAAAATAGGATGCAAAGTGCATATAATTCCATTTCAAAGGTCACCGTTGCGAAAAGAAAATTATCTAGCCTATAAACAACTAAAAAAACTTATCAGTGATGAAAATTACGATATAGTTCATACTCATACACCCGTAGCTTCAGCTATTGTTAGATTAGCTTGTAGGCATTTAAAAAATGTAGAAGTTTTTTATACCGCTCATGGATTTCACTTTTTTAAAGGGGCAGCGATTAAGAATTGGCTAATTTATTATCCTATAGAAAAATGGTTATCAAAATATACAGATGTACTTATTACCATTAATAAAGAAGATTATCAAAGAGCTAAGAAGTCATTCAAAGCAGGAAGGGTTGAATATATACCTGGTATTGGGCTGGATACGAACAAATTTATTAACGCAAAAATTGATAAATCCGAAAAGCGTAAAGAACTAGACTTACCAGAAGATGCATTTGTTGTACTATCTGTAGGTGAGCTTAATAAAAATAAAAATCATGAAATAGTTATTAAAGCCTTAGCAAAACTAAATAACTTTAAAATATATTATGTAATATGCGGACAAGGTCCGTTAGAACAATATTTGATAGAAGTAGCAAATAAAGTAGGTTTAGATAATCGAGTAAAGTTATTGGGATTTCGCAGTGATATTGCTGAGATCTGTAAAGCCGCAGACATTTTTGCTTTCCCTTCTTCTAGAGAAGGCCTTCCTGTATCTTTGATGGAAGCTATGGCAGCGGGGTTACCGGTTGTTTGTTCTAATACACGAGGTAATACTGATTTAATTGAAGATGGCAAAGGCGGTTATTTAGTAGAGCCTGATGATGTTGAGGGTTTTGCCTACAGCATTAAAGAAATTGCAAATAGTGCCTTATTGAGAGAAAAAATGAGTATTGAAAACAAATCTACAATTAAAAAATTTGATATCAGCAATGTTTTATTAGAAATCATCAATATATTTGATATTTCAATAGTAAAGAAATCATTATAGCTAGTAAAAGGATGTCAATCCGTTTATTTGAAAAGACTCATAGTATGGGTGTTCAAGCTTTAGCTGATGGATAAGACTGGATATTAATATATTTGTAAAATTAGTGAAGTGACGCTAAACAAGTCGTAATACGTTATAAATATAAATGTAGGATCCAAATCAGAAATGATTTAACATTACTAGATGGAGGCTATCATGATAAAAGCATCAATCAATAATTTAATTGGAGTTTCTGTAGACGAAAGCTATCCATGGGTTGATACATTGTTTATAAAATCTGGAGTTGCTACCTTTAATATAGAAGATTATGAAAAATGTAAGGCCTATGTTTCTATTGAAAAGAAAAATTCTATAAATACAAGTGATTGTCGTGATATCGGTGACGGCATGTTTATAAGCAATAGTTGTTTTGTAGATATAAAATATGGGGTAAGAATAGAAAAAAAAGGACCGAATAAGATTACTTTAATAGTAACGCAAGAATGTAATGAATGGCTTATTATATGCGTGCAATTATTATTATTACAGCTAGACTGTACATTTATTCATGGTGCTGCTCTTGAAAAGAACGGCGAAGTGATACTATTGCCGTCATGGGGTGGAGTAGGAAAGACAGCAACAGTAATGCATATGGTTAGTGACAATTGTTGGCGTCTTTTAGGGGATGATCTTATTGTTATAAGAAAGGATAAAGTGTTACCTTTCCTAAAACCATTTGTTATTTATCCATACCACAAAAACCTTTTTCCAGAGATATTTGAGAGGAATAAACGTCGAGTTGTTGCAAATTTAAAACTGAGTAACCTATTAAGTAAAATGATTCCTACAGTAAAGAGAGTGTTGAGACATACACCAGGTTTACTAGCTTTCGCAAGAAAACATAATCCGCAATCTATGAGGGTAAGTCCAAGAGATATCTTTAAAAATGAACAGCTATCTACGGGAGGAGTTTTAAAAAGGATTGTGTGGTTAGAAAGAACAGTTGATGGGAATCTTATAAGCTTTTCAGAAAAAAATGTTGAGACTATTGTTTCCAAAACCATATCTGTTTCTATTATAGAAATTTTTGCTGACAGGCTCCCATGTGTATTTGCTTTATGTGGTGTAGGTATTTTTGATTATAAAAATATATATCTAAAAATGTATAACATAATTGAGTCTGCGTATAAGAATAATTTATGTTATGAGTTAGATATTCCTACATCCGTTTCGATTGAACAAGTTGGCGATTTAGTATTAAAAAATATTTCCAATCTATAGTTTCGGAAATATATAAATAAGTAATAGTGGTAATAAATCTGAGAGGTTAGATAATTCATGAATTTACTTTATGTATCTGGGCATAGGTTTATAAAATGTACGAATGGGGAAATTTATACGACTGGTCAGATGGGGGAAAATTATTTCGCTAGATTTAAGCAAAGCTTCGATCGTGTAACAGTGATCGGTTTTTATGAAGAAGAAATAAGTAAAAATAAGTCTAGAAAAATAGAGAAAATTGCCAAGGACTCTACATTTCTTAGTTATTGTTTAATTAAGAGCTCTGAGGTTCCTATTTTTAGAAATGTTTTTACTTCATATAAAATAATGAGAACATTTAAAAGCTTAATAAAATCTTACGACATAATTGCAACAAAAGCTCCTTCATTTGTCTCAAGCTATGCAGTCAAAATAGCTAAAAAAAAGCAAATCCCATGTTATGTAGAACTAGTCGGTTGTCCTTGGGATGCATTATGGAACCATAGCTGGAAAGGGAAGCTTGTTGCACCTTTTATGTGGTACTCAACTAAAAAAGCGGTAAAAAATGCTCCTTATGTTTTATATGTAACCAATGAGTTTCTACAACATAGGTACTCTAGTACAGGTAAAACTATTAATTGTTCAAATGTAGCACTACCGACTTTAGATGAAAGCGTATTAGATGCGCGCTTACAAAAAATTAAACAGATGACTAAGAATAAGCCAGTTGTTATTGGAACAACGGCAGCAGTTGATGTGCGTTATAAAGGACAAGAGTATGTTATTCAGGCTATCGCGGAGCTAAATAAACAAGGTTATAATTTTGAATACCGCCTGGTGGGGGGAGGAGACAAAACTTATCTCCAATCTATTGCTGAAAAGTATAGTGTAGCAGACAAAGTTATATTTGAAGGTTCAATACCTCATGAAAGAATATTTGATTACTTAGATGATATCGATATATATGTGCAGCCGAGTCAAACAGAAGGCTTGCCTAGAGCTTTAATAGAGGCCATGAGCAGGGGTTGTCCCTGTATCGGTTCAAATGCTGGCGGAATCCCAGAACTATTGGATAATGCGTATATCTTTAGTAGAGGAAATGTTAAGGAGCTTGCAACCATTCTAGCTAGTTTTGATATAGAAAAAATGATATATCAGGCTAAAAGAAACTTTGAAATGTCAAAGAGTTATTCAAAAGAAGTCATTGAGACAAGAAGAAATAAATTCTTTAAAGATTTCGCAGAAAGTGTGAAAAATTCATGATTAGAGTTTTACATATTGTCAACATTATGAATCGTGGCGGCCTTGAAACTATGATAATGAATTTATACAGGAATATTGATCGCACAAAAGTCCAGTTTGATTTTTTAACACATAACACCCAACCAGGGGATTATGACGATGAAATTAAAGAGCTTGGAGGAAATATATATAATGTAGCTTCGAGGAGACAGGGATTTCTAAACAATAGGAAACAATTGATTGAGTTTTTTAAGCATCATCCCGAGTATATGATAGTCCATATGCATGTTAGCTCATTATCTTATATAACACCATTAAAAATGGCTACGAAAGCAAGAGTACCTATTAGAATTATACATAGCCACAGTACAAGTATTGGAAAGAATAAGTTACATGTATTATTACATAGATTTAACCAACGTAATTTAACAAAGTATGCCACAAATTATTTTGCATGTTCAGATTTGGCTGCCAAATGGTTATATGGTAATGATTTATACAGCAAGTTGGATATTAGTTTAGTCAATAATTCCATAGATGCGCGAAAATTTATCTTTAATAAAAAAGTTAGAGAGCGTATTAGAGAAGAATTTAATATAAGCGACAAATTTGTGATAGGTCATGTTGGTAGATTTCAGAAACCAAAAAACCATAATTTTTTAATTAATATATTTAAAGAAATACATAATATTAACCCCAATGTGGTATTGATGCTGGTAGGACGTGGAGAGTTAGAAAAGCAAATTAAAAACAAGGTTAGAAACCTTGAATTATCTAATGATGTTATATTTATGGGAGTACGTTCAGATATTCCAGAACTGCTCCAGGCAATGGATGTCTTTTTATTTCCTTCATTACATGAAGGACTTCCAGTAACACTGGTTGAAGCGCAGGCAGCAGGATTAAGAATTATAGCCTCGGATTCAATTACAGAAGAAATCTGTTTAACAAACTTAGTAAAATTTCTTTCGTTAAAACAACCGGCGTCAGAGTGGGCTAAAGAAGTATTAAATTATATAGATGGTTATGAAAGGAAAGATACCTTTGATGAGATAAGCAATGCGGGATATGATATGAAAACGTTAGCCCGGAATTTGAAACAGTTTTATATTAACATGTCAGTAGAAAATTAATCAAAGGATCTTAATAAGATGAATCTGAGAATACCGATAAGAAATTTAATGGTTGTTTTAACGAACATTTTTATTATGTCATTATTATTTTTATTGTTAAAGGTAAATTATAATGCGGTAAATTACTCGACTAAAGGATTGTGCTTAGTTTCGTTAGCAGTTCTTGTCTACATTCTTTTATCATGGCGATTCTGCAGGAGAAAATTAACTAACCCAGTTATCTGGTTTATCATTTTTTATTTTATATGTATTTTTGGGCAAGTTTTTATACGTTTTGTATTTGAAATACAATTACACAATTTTTTTGATGTTCTTAAAACATACTCGATTAGCGAAATTAATGATGCTATCATACTGTCTACGTTAAGCATGTTAGGAATAGCAACAGGCGCATTATTTTTCAATAGAAGAATAAATAAAGACACATACCAAAAGGATAATCTTAATATAGTAAAATACTTCGCTTGGTTTTTATTGATTATAGCATTTATACCAGGTTTCTATTATTATCTAAATGACTTACAGAATGTGTTACAAGGTGGATATAAAGCTGTCTACAGCGATGCATCATTTGGATATGGTAGCATTTTGAAGAGAATTGGTAATCCCTTACCATTATCTTTAATGATGTTGATGGTGGTCAATAAAAGTAAAAATTTGTTTATTTTAGGAATATTATTTAGCGGTTCGCAGATGTTATTTGGCAATAGAGGGTTACCAATATTAGAAGTTTTTACGTTTCTACTCTTGTATAATTTTTATGTAAAGAAAATAAATAGGAAGAATATTCTACAAATACTTTTAAGTAGTTATATAGTTTTATATTTATTTACTGTTATCAGAAGTTATAGAAATATTTCCTTAAGGGATTGGATTTTTGATTCAACTGTATGGCACAGCATATTAATAGAAAAAAATCCTATTATTGAAGTTGTTTATGAGTTAGGGACAGCAATCGCACCAACGATAAGTGCTATAAATTTATTTCCCGACGTGATTAATTTTCAATATGGGTCAACATTTTTTTATACCATTATATCATCGGTTCCTGACTTTTTCGGTATAAGGCCAGAGCATATAGAAAAATTTGGAAATATAATTACTATTATAGCCGAAAAACAAGGCAGTGCTTTTGGAGGATCTTTTGTTGCAGAAGTTTTTAGTAATTTCGGATGGGTTACTCCAGTGTTTATGATTTTGGGAGGTTATTTGATTGCTGCATTTGCTCAATGGTGCTTTAAAGATAAAACGATTGTTTTAAATGTCCTGGCTTGGTACCTTATGGTTAATTTGTTGTGGATTATTCGAAATTCCACGGCAACATTTGCAAATGCTTTTACATATGCATTTATTTTTCCATTGGTAATCTATTGGTTATTTAAAAAGGTTTTTGTACAAAAAAAAGCAAGATTGGGGATACCAACAAACTATGAACAAAGTAAGCGTGATTGTACCCGTATATAATTCGGAGACATTTTTACTAAAGTGTATCGATAGTATATTAGAGCAAACACATCATAACATCGAATTAATCCTGGTCAATGACGGATCTACTGATAACAGTGGGGAAATTTGCAATAATTATGCTGAAAAAGACGCTAGGGTTCGTGTCATACATCAAGAAAATATGGGTGTTAGTGCTGCACGGAATACAGGTATTTGTCATGCCACTGGAGACTATTTACAGTTTGTAGACAGTGACGATTTTATAGATAAAAATATGACAGAAATTCTGGTAAATGCAATAGAAAAAAACTCTGCTGCCGTGGCTATTTGTGGATATAAAAGAATAGATTCATCCACTGGCGTATGTATTCAAAATTGCTATTCCTCAAAAACTGGATTCTATAGTTTTAAGGAATTGCTAAATATTTTTGATTACTTGTATTTAAAATGGCTTATTAATTCTCCCTGTAATAAAATTTATCGAACTCAGATTATTAGAGATAATTATATATTTTATCGAAAAGGAATAGAATTGGGGGAGGATTTACTATTTAATTTGGATGTTATTCAAAAGAGTACTAGTTTTGAAATTATACCTGAGTGCCCATACAATTATGTTAAAAACAATTTTAATGTAACTTTGACAGGTAAACGTCGCAAGAATTTATATGAGATTCAAAGAATGTTATTTGAAAATGTGATTTCTTTATATGAAGATAGAACAACTTATGCCCATCAGATAAATAATTTGGAGATAGCCTATTCAAAAAGCATTCTAAGTATCATATTACATATTGCCGAATGCTATAGCTGGAGAAATTACAAGTCTTATCTTAAAACAGCCAAAGAGATTAAATTAGATGTAGTCTTAAGTAAAACAATGTATAAGCTTGAACTAATTTATTCACAGGAAAAATTAATAAAAAACCTAATGCAGAATAAAATGTTTTTTGCAATATTCTTTTATGCCAAGACCAAGCAATATTTAAGGGAACAAATACCAGGGGCATATGAAATTCTAAAAAAGTTGGGAGTGAGCTCCAATTATTAAAATAATATTTTATGGACATGGTGGGAGTTGTAATCATGGATGTGAGGCGATAGTTAGAGGGACTGCAAAAATATTAAATAAAGTAAACGTAAGATATCCAAGAGTATTAGGTTCTTATAGGATAAATGAAGATAAAAGGTTTAATTTAGATTCAGTTGTAGGAGATTTTGTCCTTCACAAAACAATAAAGAAGTATTCCTTCATACATATTAAAAATGGGATTACAAGAAGATTGTTCGGGTATAACGGTAACATTAAATATATCAATAGTGAAATACTTGATAAAACTGACAATAAAACAATTGCTATGTCTATTGGTGGAGATAATTATTGTTATGGATATCCAAGCAATTGGATGTATCTAAATCAGTCATGTAAAGACAAAAGTGCTACAACAGTTCTCTGGGGTTGTTCCATAGAGCCGGATGTTTTAGATGCTAACGTTATTGCTGATTTAAAAAGATATGATTTAATTACACCAAGAGAGTCAATTACATATAATGCTCTCTTAGAAAAGGGAATTAATAAAAATACCTGCTTGTTTCCTGATCCGGCCTTTATACTGGATAAGATTAATTTACCCTTACCAGAAGGATTTGACGAAAATAATACAGTAGGGCTAAACGTAAGTCCCCTTATAATGAGGCTTGAAAAAGGTGACAACATTACATATAAAAATTACGCTAACCTAATAGAGCATATTATTGGCACTACTGATATGCAAGTAGCATTAATTCCCCATGTAACCTGGGAGCATAATAATGACTTGGAACCGTTAACGGCTTTATACGATCAATTTAAAGATACTGGTAGGGTGGTTATGTTTGGAGATCAGTATAATTGTATGGAACTCAAAGGCTTCATTTCTAGATGCAGGATGTTTGTTGGTGCTAGGACCCATGCTACAATTGCAGCCTACTCTACTTGCGTTCCTACTCTAGTGGTGGGTTATTCTGTCAAAGCTAGGGGTATTGCCCGTGACATTTTTGGCTCGGAAGAAAATATGGTTATACCGGTTCAATCTTTGGAACATGAAGATGACTTAGTAAATGCGTTTAAATGTATCCAGGCAAACGAAGATAGTATAAGAAATCATTTGCAGGATTTCATGCCTTCCTACATAGAAAAAGCTTGGCTGGCAGGTGAAGAAGTCAAGAAATTAATAGAAAAGTAGGTCCTTGTAGTGAAAGTAAACCAACTTAAAGTGGGGGCCCTGCTATCGTATGCCTCAATATTTATAACCATTCTTGTAGGCCTTGTTTACACTCCAATAATGATAAGATTACTGGGACAGGCGGAGTTTGGATTATATTCTTTGATAGGTGCTGTAGTAGGCTACCTTAGTATATTGGATTTAGGTCTGGGTAATGCGATTGTTAGATATACTGCCAGGAATAGAGCCGTAGGTGATAAAGTAACTGAATCAAGAATGAATGGTATGTTTCTGGTTTTGTATAGTGCTATTGGAATTCTTACTGTTGTTTTAGGGGCAATATTATATATTAATATCGAGAATATGTTTGGTGCCAGCCTAACAGCTCAGGAACTTCAAAAAGCCAAAATCATGATGCTGTTATTGATTTTTAATTTTGCGGTATCGTTCCCTCTAGGTACCTTTGGATCAATCATGCAGGCGTATGAGAGATTCGTATTTGTTAAGCTTGTTCATATTTTTCGGTCAATACTGATACCATGTATTACTTTACCGTTCCTATATGCTGGATACGGGTCTGTGTCAATGGTAGTAGTCAATACTATACTAAACATTAGTTGCTTATTAATTAACCTAATGTATTGCTTACGTGTTTTAAAAATCCAAATCCATTTCAAGGGCTTTGATTATCCCTTACTCAGGGAGATCGCTGGTTATTCGTTTTTTATTTTTTTAAATGTAATAGTGGATAAGATTTATTGGAGTACCGGGCAGTTTATTCTAGGAATAGTCTCCGGGACTGCGTTGGTTGCGGTATATGCGATAGCGATGCAGTTAAACACAATGTATATGATGTTTTCCACCGCTGTAAGCGGTGTACTCTTACCTAAAATTACAATGATGGTTGCCAATAACGCCAGTGATGATGAATTATCACAGATAATGATTAAAATTGGTAGGGTGCAGTATGTGGTAATTGCTCTTATTTTAAGTGGTTTTGTTCTTTATGGACAGGCCTTTATCAATTTGTGGGCAGGTTCTAATTACAGTGATGCGTATCTCATTGTATTGTTGGTGATGGTGCCAATTACGGTTCCGTTAATACAAAATGTAGGAATTGCCATTTTGCAAGCCAAAAATATGCAAGGATTTAGATCGGTGGTTTATGTTGCAGTTGCGGTTCTAAACGTTATAGCCAGTATTCCCCTGGCGAAAATATGGGGCGGATTTGGCTGCGCATTGGCTACTGGCGTATCACTAACATTGGGAAATATTATGATAATGAACATCTATTATCATCGTAAGATCGGGCTTAATATACCGCTTTTTTGGGGAAACATTATTCGTATGACTATACCAGTTCTTGTGGCGTTATTATGTGGTTATGGAATAAATAGTCTTATTATTCAAGATGGTTTCTTATTGTTGGCTAGTAAAATAGTCATATATACCATCGTGTATGCTCTTATTATGTGGTCTTTTGGGCTTAATGCATATGAGAAAGATTTATTTATATCACCGTTAAAGAGGATTGTTAAGAAGATAGTGCATATTGGATAGGTGGTGGTTGAATGATTCAAATAGTTGATAAACAAAATTGCTGTGGCTGTTATGCTTGCTATAACATTTGCCCACCAAAGTGTATCCACATGCAGCCCGATGTGGATGGTTTCTGGTATCCAGTAGTGGAAATTGATGAATGCACAGAATGTGGTCTATGTGAACAAATATGTCCAATTCTTAAAGAAAAGTCAGCAGATAATTACCAGCCGCTGGCGTATGCCTGTATAAATAATAATGAAACTATTCGTTTGGAAAGTTCTTCTGGTGGAATATTTACTTTAATCGCAGAACAAATGATTGAGGACGGCGGAGTGGTATTTGGAGCTAACTTTAATGAGAACTTTGAAGTAGAACATAGTTGTGTTGAATTAAAAGAAGAACTTCAAAAATTGCGTGGTTCCAAATATGTTCAAAGCAGTATTGGCGAAACTTATAAGCAAGCAAAACAACTATTGAAGTCAGGAAAAAAAGTTTTGTTTACTGGAACACCGTGTCAGATAGCAGGTCTAAAATCTTATCTCGGAAAAGAACATGAACGGTTAATATGTGTAGATATTATTTGCCATGGAGTGCCTTCTCCAGAAGTTTGGAAGAAGTATGTTGATTATAGACAAGAAAAAGCGAGGTCAACTGCACAGAGAATCCTTTTCAGACGTAAGGATGACGGCTGGAAGAGATTCTCTGTATCATTCTTGTTTGAGAATAATATAGAGTATCGTGAAACCTTGGATAAGGATTTATATATGAGAGCTTTTCTTAAAAATGTGTGTTTACGGCCTTCCTGTTATGCTTGTCAATTTAAAACGATACATAGACAAAGTGATATAACCCTTGCAGATTTTTGGGGAATTCAAAATATGCTACCGGATATGGATGATGATAAAGGAACTTCACTTATTTTTGTAAACAGCAAAGCTGGACAAGCTATGATTGAACAAATAGCAGATAAAATGCAATTTAAAGAAGTAGATATAAATGAAGCCATTAAATATAACCCAGCAGCTATAAAATCTGCTGTAGCTAATCCCCATAGAGAGAAATTCTTTGAAGAATTAGATAAGCTTACTTTTGACGAATTAGTAAAAAAATATTGTACAGATAAATTATCGGTAAGAGTAAAGCGAAAAACTAAACTAGTAGCTAGTGCAATATTAAAAAAGCTAGGGGTACTAGGTTTTGCGAAAAGGGTTTTGAGGAGAGCGAAATAGGTAGGGCTGCCTGACAGCTTAAGATTATACCGCTATAGTTAAACGTCTGGTATGTAGGAAGTAGTAACTAAAATGGAGAGAGGAGATAATTCATTGAGCCTTAGCAATCTTTACAACGACATTATTAATAGGAAAGAAAAAATAAGTCTAATCGGCCTGGGCTATGTAGGTATGCCCATCGCTGTATCTTTTTCAAGGAAAGTGGACGTTATCGGTTTTGATGTTAATCAAGCCAAGATTAATTTATACAAGAACGGTATTGACCCCACCAAAGAGGTGGGAGATGAAGCTATAGCCGCTTGCACGGTGGACTTTACTGCTGATGAAACAAGACTAAAAGAAGCAAAGTTTCACATCGTAGCCGTCCCAACGCCGGTAAATGTGGATCATACTCCTGACCTGTCACCGGTTATTGGAGCCAGCACTACCCTGGGTCGTAATCTCACCAAGGGTTCCATTGTGGTTTACGAATCTACTGTATATCCCGGAGTGACTGAAGAAATATGTGTCCCTATATTAGAACGGGAATCTGGCTTGAAGTGTGGGGTAGATTTTAAAATTGGCTATTCGCCGGAACGAATAAATCCCGGGGATAAGGTACATAGACTTGAAACTATCGTTAAGGTTGTATCCGGTATGGATGAAGAATCTTTAGATATTATTGCCAAGGTATATGAATTAGTTGTCGAAGCCGGTGTACATAGAGCGGAATCAATTAAGGTAGCCGAGGCGGCCAAGGTTATCGAGAACTCGCAAAGAGATATTAACATCGCCTTTATGAATGAGCTGGCCATCATCTTCAACAGGA
>JGI24502J29692_10003002_pt1 | contig 16571 bp, 10 predicted proteins | sample BioPla3RNA1_FD_29692 | JGI IMG/M metagenome (IMG submission 29692)
ATGTTTTCTTTCCTTGAAATAGAAAACGATTTCATATATAATAAAAATATAATAGAATCGAAACGTTTCGAGTGGGAGGAAAAAGATGAAAAAAGTATTTTTAATTGTTTTTTTATTACTACCAGTTGTTTTGTTTTCGTGCGACAACAATAACAATGATGATGTAATAACAATTAGTTATGCGGCTTGGAATTTAGGTAATGCCGAAGACTATAATATTGAAAGAAGAATGATCAACGCCTTTATGGTTGAACATCCTGATGTTGTAATTGATGTTTTAGAAAGACCAAGAATTGTTGATGAGGATGGCAATGAAGTTGATTCTAGTTGGGATGAGTTTTTCGCCACTAGGGCTTCAATTGGGAAAATGCCAGATGTTTTTCAGGTTGATAGTGTCATTAAGACAATCGAACAAGAATGGGTAGAAGATTTATCTGAGTTTGTTAATAGTGATGAAGATTATTTGAAAATGCCAGAAGATATAAGAAATTCAGCGAAATTTGGTGATAAAGTTTTTGCTTTACCGCAAGCAATGTTTTATTTTGGTTTCTTTATCAACCGGACAGCTATCAACAATGTAGGACCTGGAGCTGTTATTCCCGAATATGGAATTAGTTATCAAGATTTAATGGAAGCGGCAAAAAAGAATAGTAAAGCTGCAATTGTCGGTGGTGATGGTATCGCCGGAATTAGTGGTTTACACAGTTTATATGAATGGTTACCCGCTCAATACGATGAGAATTTAGGATGGTTTACTTATAATGAAGAAGGTTATCATTTAGATAGTGATGCCTTTAGAATCGCGATGACTGAACAACAAAAATATTTTGGTGAAAACAAATCCTTATATGAAGATTATGTTTTAGAAACCCAAGACAATCAGGAAGACCGTTATGGAGAGGGAGATGTTTTTGTTAATGGAAAACAATCGATCCGTTTTGAAGGTTCATATAATATTAGAGATTGGGTTAGTTTTACAAAAGATGAAAAGCATGCTCTTTATGGTCAGGATATCGACTTTATCGGGACTCCTTCGGTGACTGTTGATGGAAAACAAAATCATCGTATTCCAATCGTGATGGATTATATTGGTGTTGGTAAGGGAACGAAACATAAAGAAGTTGCTTTTGAGTTTGCTAAGTGGATGGGTTATGGTGTTGAAGGTTATTTAAAGCGACTTGAAATTGCAAAAAACAATCCAAAAGCTGGAGCGGTAAACTTCCCTCCTTTAGTTAAAGATGAAACCCTAATAGAACAATATTTTAATTTATATCCAACTTTGACTGAGTACCGTAAAATAGTGGAAACTCATGAAGATTTTATTATCGAATCATTAGCGAAAGTAGTTCCTGGATATGTTAAAAGTAGATGGGAAGGAAAATATAGCACGGAGAAAACAATTGCGGTAATTTTAGATGAAATTCGCGATGGTAATTTTAGTTTAACCGATGCTTTAGAGGCTGGTTTAAATGATTTAATTAATGAAGAATATAATAATGCGAAAGCAGAACTGGAAAGAATTTTAAATAAATAGGTGAAAAGATGAAGAAAGCTTGGTTATTAGTTTTTTTCTTATTTTGGTTACTCGCTTTACTGCCAGTAAATGAGAAAAAAATAGTCGCCAACGAACAAGAAGAAATAAAAGAGTTAAGAGAAACGTCATATGGTGACGTTTTATTAACTTGGCAAAATAGCGGTTATCAAGATAATATCGCTTTTAAAAAGACTATCTCTGCTGAGTCTTTTATAGCTAGAGAAGAAGCAATTGTAGAAGAGGGAGTTTTAATTCAATATTTAAATGGAGAAAATGATAAAGTTGAGTTCGATGTTGAAGTTGAAGAAGCGGGCTTATATACTTTTAATTTAGTTTATAAGGCCCAAACAAAAACCTTTAGAAACATCGAAGTGGCCTTAGAAGTTAATGATGAAGTTCTTTATTATGAAGCTTCATCGATTGTTGTTCCAAGTTACTATGAAACTTTAGAAGAAGTAGCAGAAGATCGTTACCGTAATGATATTATGCCGAAGGCGAGTTTAAAAGAGTTTTGGAGTGATTTTACTTTAAGAGATACGAGAAGGTTTTATCCAGATGAACTCTTATTTAAATTAAATAAAGGCGTTAATAAGATTAGTATTTTAAGGTTAAATGGTGATTTTTATTTAAAAGAAGTAATAGTTGAAAACAAACAAAAAGCCCTAACTTATCAAGAATATCGTAGGTTAAATGAAGGCGAAATAATCGATGAGATAAAAACAATTGAAGCGGAAAAGCCAAGTTATAAAAATAGTTTAAGCATTAACTATGGAACAAGTAACGATTTACTCGTTACACCTTATCATATTACAAGACAAAAACTTAACATTATCGATGGTTCTAATTTTCAAAAAGGTGGAGATGCACTATATTATCAAGTTGAGACTTTAAAGACGGGTTACTATTACTTAACAATTAAATTAAAACAATCAAAACAATTTCATATTAGTTATAGAAGACTTACCATTAACGGCGAAGTACCTTTTGAAGAGGCTAATTTAATCGCTTTTGATTATCGAAATAACTGGCAAAATGTTACTTTAGGAAATGAAACTGAAAAATACTTATTATATTTAAATAAAGGATTAAATGTTATAGGCCTAGAAGTTAATTTGGCGCCCGTAAGATTAATTTATGAAGCGATTACGAAAGCAATAAGCGGTATTAATGATATCGCCTTAGATATTAAGAAACTTTCTGGTAATTATTATGATAAAAATAGAGAGTGGGATATTTTAGCAAGCTTACCTAACGTTGTCGAAGAGTTAACAAGTTATAAAAAACAATTAAAAGAAGCGCAAGTGGATTATCAAAATATTCATAAAACAAAGAAGACTAATGAAATTATCGCGGCATTAACTTATAGTATTAGCATCCTTGATGATTTTATTAAAGACCCCAACTCTTTACCAAAGTATTTACATAAGTTGGCGGTTGGTAATAATTCAATCGCAGCGAGATTGGGGCTTGTTTTACCCTTAATTACAGAGTCGCCATTAACGATGGATAAACTTTATGTACATGGTGATGTTAAACTACCTAAGGAAAGAGCTAATTTCATTTCGCGATTTTTTGAAGGAATAAAACGTTTCTTTTTAACTTTTTTTAATAATCAATATCAACCGCAAAGAAGTAAAGATAGTTTAGAGATTTGGGTCAATAGAAGCAGACAATATGTTAATGTAATGCAGCAAATGGCTGATGCAAGGTTTCCTGATAGCAAAGTTAATATTTCACTGATGCCTAGCGAAGATAAACTTATTTTAGCGGCTAGCGCTAATAGGCAGCCTGATGTTGCTTTAGGAGTTGCTGGTTGGCGTCCTTATGATTTCGCGATTAGAGAAGCGGTTGTTGATTTAAGTGAATTTGATGATTTTGAGGAAGTTAAAAATAGATTTGAAGGCGGCGCTTTTTTGCAGTTAATGTATGAAGAAGGTATTTATGGGCTACCAGAAACTCAAAACTTTAATTTGTTATTCTATCGAAAAGATATTTTAGCTAAATTAAATATTGTAATTCCAGATACTTGGGAAGAGGTGGTCGCTATTTTACCAGAACTGCAACGTTATGGGATGAACTTTTATGCACCGCTTTCTAATGTGGGTGCCTTTAAAGGATTCGTGACGACGATGCCTTTTATAAAACAGCATGGTGGCAAACTTTATCATGATGATGCTTTAACAACCGCAATCGATAGTGAAGAAGTAATTAAAGCGATGACGTTAATGACTAATTTATATACAATTTATTCACTTCCTTTAGAGGTGGGTTCTTTTTATAATGCTTTTAGGTATGGTGATATTCCGATTGGTGTTGGCGATTTTGGAATGTATGTGCAATTGCTTTTTGCGGCTCCAGAAATTGCCGGGCTTTGGGATATAGCCCCTCTTCCTGGTGTTAAAAATAGTGAAGGAGTTGTTGATCGTTCTTATGATGGTGCTTCTACGAGTGCGATTATTTTCAAAAATTCTTCTAAAAAAGATGAGGCTTGGGATTTTTTAAAGTGGTGGACAGAAAAAGATACACAACTTCAATATTCAGAAAACCTGATTGCTTCTTTAGGACCAGAATATATGTGGAATACGGCTAATGTAGAGGCTTTTTTAGATTATTCTTGGAATGAAAGTGATAAAGAAGTTATTTTAAATCAATGGCGCTGGATTAATGATACTGAAAAGACCCCAGCCGCTTATATGTTAGAAAGAGAACTCTCCAATGTTTGGAATAAGGTCGTTTATAATGGTTATAATGTTCGCACCGCAATTGAAGATGCGGTGGTTGTAATAAATAAAGAGATTACTAGGAAGATGATTGAGTTTGGTTATATTGATAAAAATGGTAAAAAGTTAAAAGATTATCAATTACCGCAACTAAAGTAGTGTGATAAAAAGATGGAAGCAGTAGTAGAAAAGAAAAAAACTAAAAAACTTAATTACAGGAAAAAGCAAGGAATCTTAGGAACGCTTTTTATTTCTCCTTATGCACTTGCGTTTTTAACCTTTATTGTAATTCCGGTTTTTATGGGAATATTTTTATCTTTTACAGCTTTTGATTTAATTAGAATGCCTAAATTTATTGGCTTTAACAATTATATTAATTTATTGACAGCCGATGATGTCTTTATGCAAAAGGTAATTCCTAATACAATTAAGTTTGCTTTTTTTACCGGGCCAATAGGTTATTTGTTAGCATTTTTGTTGGCGTGGTTATTAGCGCAAATCCCTCAGAAGTCACGGACGGTTTTGGCGTTATTAATTTATTCACCTTCCTTGACTGCTGGAGTGGCGATGGGAGTGATGTGGAAAATTATCTTCTCAGGTGACCAGTCCGGTTATTTAAATGCGATGTTACTGAATATGAGAATGATCGAACAGCCCATTCAGTGGCTTACTGATCCTAAATATTTAATGACTGTCATGATTATCGTTACGATTTGGGGAAGTATGGGAATTGGGTTTTTGGCAATGCTTGCCGGAGTTTTAAATATTAATCCTGAGCTTTATGAAGCGGCTTATGTTGATGGTATGAGCAATAAGTTTCAAGAAATAATTTATATTACAATTCCTTCTATGAAACCGCAAATGCTGTTTGGTGCGGTGATGAGCATTGTCGGCACTTTTAATGCGGGAGCGATTGGAGTTATTTTATCAGGAACTAACCCAACCCCTCAAAATGCGGGACAATTAATTGTTACTCATATCGATGATTATGGTTTTATTCGTTACGATATGGGTTATGCAGCGGCGATTTCGGTGATGTTACTACTGTTAGTATATTTAATGGGTAAATTAGCGAAATCACTATTTCAAGAAAAGGAGTGATGAAATGGCGAGTTTAGGTGGAACTAAAATTAATCCTAGCAAATTTCATTATTCACAATTAAAATTTTATTTTATTTTAGTACCGGTGGCACTAATTATGGCGCTTCCGATCGTCTATATTTTTAGTCACGCTTTTAAGCCTATAGAAGAACTATTTTTATGGCCGCCAAAGTTTTTAGTTAGAAGACCAACTTTAAAAAACTTTAAAGATTTAATGCAAACAACTTCGACAGCAGTGCCGATGGCGAGGTATCTTTTTAATAGTGTCGCCATTACTTTAGGGTTAGTCTTCGTTTCCATTGTAATTTCAACGATGGCTGGCTATGCTTTATCTAAATTAGAATTTAAGTTAAAGAAACCACTACTTATCTTAAATAATATTGCTTTAATGTTTGTTGGTGCTAGCGTTGTTATTCCTCGTTATTTGGTGGTGGAAAAGTTGGGGTTATTAGATAATTTTTTAGTTTATATTCTTCCTACGGTAGCGATGCCTGTTGGTCTTTTTTTAGTAAAACAGTTTATCGATCAGATTCCTCAAGACTTATTGGAGGCGGCCCGGATTGATGGCGCTTCGGATTTAAGAATTTATTGGTCGATTATTTTACCTTTAATTAAACCAGCAATCGCCACCATCGCTATTGTTTCTTTTCAAATGGCTTGGAATGATGCAGGTATTGCCAATTTATATATCGATAATGAGGCACTGAAAAACTTTGCTTTTTATATGAGCACTTTAACGACGCAAACAAATATCGTTACTGGTCAAGGGATGGCAGCGGCGGCAGCATTAATTATGTTTATTCCTAACTTAGTCATTTTTATCATTTTACAAAGAAACGTTATGAATACAATGGCTCATTCGGGGATTAAGTAGGTGATAAAATGAAAAAACTAACAATTTTATTTACGACTTTATTCCTCTTGATAATACCAATAGTAATTAAGGGTGATGTTAATACGAGTGCGCCTTATAAAACTTATACAACAGGACCTAGTAATAAGTTAATTGAAACCCAAACGGCGTATGAACCCGCTGGCAATATTAAACTTAATTTAAGAAACCCTGAAGATATCTATCTTAAGGATGAAATCATTTATATTGCCGATACCGGCAATAAAGAGATTATTAAATATGATTTAAATTTAAATATTAGAACAGTTTTTAAAACCGGCTTTAATGAACCAACTGGTGTTCATGTTGATGAAAATGATCAAGTTTACGTGGCTGATAAAGGCGCTAAAAGCATCTTTATTTATGATAAAGAAGGAAACTTAATAAAACAAATTGAAAGACCAAAAGAACCGATTTTTGGAAACGCCCCTTTCGTTCCTCTTAAGGTTGTAACAGGGCCACGAGGAGTTATTTATGTGGTTGGTGATGGTTCAACAGGAGGATTAATTCAACTTAATCAAAGTGGTGAGTTTCAAGGTTTCTTTGGTGCTAATGATACCAAAATGACTTTAATGCAACGTTTAGCGAAACTATTCAATGTTAAGTCAAGTAAAAATATTCCTGTTTCGCCTTTAAATGTCGCTATCGATGATAAAGGTTCGCTTTATACCGTTAGTTTAACGGAAGATAAAAAGTTAAAGAAGTTTAACATTGCTTCAGAAACTATTTTAACTTTGCATGAAGAAGAAAATTTTAACGCGCTTTTAATTAATGATTTTAATAATATTTATGCTTTAACAACTGAAGGAGTCATTTATGAATATGATTCTTTTGGTCAATTAATTTTTAAATTTGGTGGTAAAGATACGGGAACGAGAAGATTAGGATTGTTTGTTAATCCGGTTGCCTTGGCACTCGATAAAGATAATAATATTTATGTTTTAGATAAAGGTTTAAGTGAAATTCAAATTTTACAAAAAAGTGAATTTACTGCTTTAATTCATGAAGGTTTGGAAGCTTTTAAAGATGGTATTTATGATCTTGAAAAATGGGATGAAGTTTTAAGAATGAATGGGATGTTTGGCTTGGCCAATTCAGCGATAGCGAGGGCGGAATTTAGAAATCATAATTACGATAACTCTTTAAGTTATTATAAAATTGCTAATGATAAAGCTGGTTATAGCGAAGCTTTTTGGCAATTAAGATATAATTTCTTACAAGCTAATATGCTTATAATCATTATTGTAGTTATTGGGCTTGTTGTGGGCTTTAAGGCGCTAAAATTCGCTGATGGTAAGTGGCAAATCTACGCCCCTTTAAGAAAAGGAAAAGCGAAGCTTAATAAGTTTAAATTAGTAAGGGAATTAAAATTGATATTAAACATTTTTAGACATCCTTTAGATACTTTTTATGAGATAAAGAAAGAAAAGAAATCTTCTTATTTAGCAGCGACTATCATTTATATAAGTTTTATCGTGGTGATGATTTTTAGCGACTATGTAACTGCTTTTTTATTTAATAATAATGATTTACAAAACTATAATCTCTTAAGAACGTTTTTACTTCTTGCCGGTCTTTTAATTTTGTTTGTAGGTGCTAATTATTTAGTTAGTAGTCTTCAGTCTGGCGAAGGTTTCTTTAAAGATATTTATCTTTCAACGGCTTATGCACTAGCCCCTATCATTGTTTTTACTCCTTTTTTAGTATTATTAACACATGGGCTTACTTATAATGAAAGTTTTATTTACTCTTCCTTACAATCGATTACGATTGCTTGGTCTTTAATATTGGTAATAGTGATGCTTAAAGAAGTTCATAATTATACTATTAAAGAATTAATAATTAATATTTTATTAACTTTATTTGCGATGGTGATGATTGTAGTGATACTAGCTTTGCTTTATTTACTTACTAATCAACTTTATGAATATGTTATGGGGATTTTAAAGGAGGTGTTCGTTTATGCGCGCGTTTAAGTTAACTATTACACTAGTCTTGAGTTTATTTTTAATAGTTCCTTTTTCAAACACTCAAAACAATTATGATTTAGTAGTTCGCGAAGCTATCGCACCAAAAGAGAGTTCTTTAACTTCTAGTAAGTATACTCAAGTTGAAACCGATTTGAGAGTCGCAACCAACCCTTTTATTGATACATTAGATTATCATTTAGTAGGTAGTTTGGGAGATTTGAGTTTTTATTTTAAAGAAGAAGACTTATCATTTCGAATTAAAGATAATAAGAGCGATTATTTATGGGGTAGTTCTTTTAATTTCGATTATTTAGACGAAAATTCACCTCTTCATGATGAAGGCGACTTTGGGGCTAATGAAAGTTGGAAAAAGCGTTTTAGTTCGCCTTTAATTATTAATTATTATCAAGAAACTAATCTTAGGGATGAACATTTATTTAGTAATGGTTTATCCGATTTTGAAAGTGAACTTATCGTTGCTGCTGATAAGGTTGGCTTTCAAGCTAAACTAGATTTTTACCTTTCAAAAATAGAATTAGAATTAATGGTTTATCTAGATTTAGAAGGTCTTCATATTGAAATTCCAGCGAGTTCAATTAAAGAAAAAGGTAGCGTAAAACTATCAAGTATTCAAGTGTATCCGTTTTTTGGCGCTGTAAAAAGAGATCGTATTCCTGGCTATACTTTTATCCCCGATGGAACTGGAGCATTAATGCGATATGATGATCAAAAAAGAAGCAGTTATACGAAAAGATATTATGGTCCTGATTTAGGGTTAAACTATGAGACTAATGAAAAGTTCTTAACACTTAATACTTTTGGAGTAGTACAAGGGATAAATCAAAATGCTTTTTTAACAGTTATCGATAGTGGAGCTTCTCATGCGATTTTAACTTTTTCGCCTTCTTTAGTGGGAACTGATTTTAATCATACTTTTATTACTTACACTTATAGAACCGATTATACTCAATACTTAAACCAATCTAAGACTAGTAGTATTAAACTCGTTCAAAAGAATAAAAATGAGATTGATATTAAACAATCCTATTACTTTTTAAATGGAGAAGAAGCCAATTATTTAGGGATGGCGAAAAAATATCAAAGTCTTTTGATTGAAGATGGCGTTTTAAAGAGACAAGAAGAAGGTAATATTCCTCTCCATCTAGATGTTTTAATGAGCGAATCTAAAAAAGCTTTTATCGGTAGAAAAGTTTTTCCAATGACCACTTATAATTATTTAAATGAAGTGATTAAAGAACTAGAACAAGAAATTGATAAATTGATTATTACTTTGTATGGTTGGCAAAATGGTGGTTATTCCTATAGCGCTCCTAATTATCAAAGGTTTACTAAAGTGAGTGGGAGTAAAGAGCAATTAAAGGAACTTTTAAAAACAGAGCACGATATTTATTTAGAGATGGACGTTATTAAAGTTTATCATAATAGTAAGGGTTATAAAAAGTCAGAGATCGCACAATCTATCGGTCAAGAATTAATAAATGAGGATGATTACTTCTATTTAAAACCAGCAAGTGCTTTAAAAAAACTTACTACTTTAGAGAAAAGATTTTCCAACTATGGAGAAGGAATAATGTTGTCGTCGCTTGATACTATTTATAGTGATTTCGCTACTGAAACAACGAGAGAAGAGCAAATAGCTATTATTAAAGAGATGTTAGATGTTAGCGACAAAACGATGATAAGCGAGCCTTTAGGTTACTTATTAAAAGCAGACGTTATTTTAAATACTGAGATGTATTCATCCTTGCAAACTAAATTTGACGATACCGTTCCTTTTCTCCCGCTTGTATTAATGGGTTATAAGGATGCATTTAGTAGAAATGCTAATTTCTTTTCTAATACTGTCAATGAACTACTAAGGATGATTGATTATCATTTATATCCCAGCTTTATTATTACCGAAAAAGCTAGCCATCATCTACTTAATACGGGTAGCGAGAACATTTATACTTCGGAGTATCAAAGTTGGAAAGAAGCGATTATCAGTGAATATCATTTTGTTAATGATGCGCTCCGTTTTGTTAAGGACGCAACATTAAATAAAAGGGAAATACTAGCGCCAGGATTTGTTAAAAACAGTTATGATAACGGTGTTATTATTTATATTAATTATTCTGGGAAAAGCCATTACGATGGCGATATCTTAATAGAACCGACCAGTTATGAGGTGATTTTATGAAGTTGACTAAACAAGGAAGAGAAAACCTCTTTGGTTATTTATTTATAGGGATTTGGATAATTGGCTTTTTATGGTTAACGGCTTATCCATTTTTAATGAGCTTCGTTTACTCTTTAAATAAAGTGACGATTACTGGATCAGAAGGAATTAGATTAGAAGCTGTAGGTTTTAAAAATTATTTAAATATTATTACGACTGATTTTGATTTTATCAATAATTTAAAAGGTTTCTTATTAGATGTAGTTGTTTTTTTGCCGACGATTTTAATTGTTTCAATTATTATCGCTTTAATGTTAAATCAAAAGTTGAAATTAAAAGGTTTCTTTCGTTCTGTTTTCTTTTTCCCAGTTATTATCTCTTCAGGTCCGATTATTAATGAACTTTTAAAGCAGGGAGCTAGCATTACGCCGGAATTTAGTGGAGGTGTTTTTTCTAATGCCTTTTTTGAAGCTTCACCGTTATTAAGTTCCGCTTTTTTCCATTTATTTAGTCAAATGGTTATTGTCTTATGGTTTTCAGGAGTGCAAATAGTACTATTTTTAGCCGCTCTTCAAAAATTGGATAAAGAAATTTATGAGGCTGCGGAAATCGATGGAGCTAATATTTGGGAGTCGTTTTGGAAAATTACCTTGCCGACTTTAAAACCGATGATGTTGGTCGCGAGTGTTTATACAATCGTCTTCCTCGCTACTTTTTCTAATAATAAAATTATCGTTCAAATTCAAAGAGTAATGTTCGATACCCAAAAAGGATATGGTTATTCAAGCGCTCTAGCTTGGCTGTATTTTATCGTCGTTTCTTTAATTCTTTTAATCGCTTTTCTGCTTTTTAAGCCTAAAAGAGAGAGGAGAAAAAGATGAAGAATAAATCAAGTAAAATTAAAAAACAATTATTAGGATTAAGATTTGTCGATGGGTTGATATTTAAAATTATTTTATATGCACTTTTAATTATCGTCTCCTTTGTCTACCTTTTTCCACTTTTACATATGCTTTCTTATTCTTTTAAAAGTTTAGAAGATCTTCTTAATCCAATGATTGGTCAAGTGCCAAGTAAATTATATTTTAAAAACTTTACCGATGCTTATCGAACTTTAGCTTATTTTAAGACGATGGGGAGTAGTTTATCGGTGACTTTATTACCGGCTTTAATTCAAACTTTTATCGCTTCTTTAGTTGGTTATGGCTTTGCAAGGTTTGAATTTAAAGGTAAAAAAATTTGGTTGTTGTTAGTCGTTATGACTTATATTATTCCTCCGCAAGTAGTAATGATTCCTCGTTATGTGCTTTTTCATCAGTTAAGATTATTAAATAGTTGGCTAGCGATTGTTGTTCCGGCAACTTTTGGACAAGGGCTTAATAGTGCCATTTTCATTTTAATATTTTATCAATTTTTTAAGCAAATTCCTAAGGCATTAGATGAAGCAGCGCAAATTGACGGGGCGGGAAGAATTTATATTTATTTTAAAGTGGCGATTCCACTTTCTATTCCGAGTTTTATTACTTCGTTTTTATTTTCTTTTGTTTGGTATTGGAATGAAACATATTTGGCGGGACTCTTTTTAGGTGGTAAGGTTAAAACTTTACAAATGAGACTGCAAAGCTTTGTTTCGGAATACAACGCTATTTTTGGAGGGGCGGCAGCTGATTTCGCCAACGAAGCGATTCGTATGGCGGCGACTCTCTTAATAATTTTACCGATGTTAATTATTTATTTTATTTTACAAAGATGGTTTATTGAAGGAATTGATAAGGCAGGTATAACAGGTGAATAAAAAACTATTTATATTAATAATATTTATTTTATCTTTAGTTCTTTTTGGTTGCGAAAACGGGAAGACAAAAAATGAACGCGGTGAACAAATCTTAACAAACGAAGCGAATGCGGCTTTTAGCTTTTTTTGGGAGACTTCTAATAGTGATGAAAATAGCCCTGGTTATGGTTTTAGTTTAGATCGTTATCCGAATAATCCTTCGCTTTCAAGTATTGCCAGTACAGGATTTATGTTAGCTGCTTTACCCTATGGAGTTGAAAAAGGATTTATTAGTTTCAATGCTGGTTATAAAAGAGCATTAGGAACTTTAAATTCGATGTTAGAAGTTGAAGAAGTGGAAGGCTTTTTACCACATTTCGTTAATATTAAAACAGCGGTGAGATCTCCTGGGTCGGAAATTTCTATTATCGACACGGCACTGTTTTTAGCAGGCGCGATAGTTGCGGGAGAATATTTTCAAGCTGATGTTTTAACCACCGCTGATATATTATATGAGCGTATCAACTGGTCTTTTTATTTAAATGAGACAAGGAACTTATTTTATATGAGCTACCGATTTGAAGAAGGTTTTAGCGGTGCTTGGGATCATATTAGCGAGCAACTACTTTTATATGTTTTAGCTGCTGGTTCAGAAAGTTATCCCATTGATGAAACTGTCTATCAAACCGTTAGAGATATTTCTTTAAGAGATTACAGAGGTAAGTATCGTTCTAGTATTTTAAATAAAGAGACAGAGGAGTTTATTTATACTTATAATGGTTCTTTATTTCAACATCAATTTTCTCACGCCTTTATCGATTTTAGAGATAAAAGTGATGAGAAAGGTATTAATTGGTTTTTAAATGCTAAAGAGGCGACGCTAGCAAACTATTATTATAGTAAAGATTTATCATTGAGATATAAAAGTTTTTTAGATGGTTGGGGTCTTTCGGCTAGCGATGGACCAACCGGTTATTTAGCTTTTGGATCTAAACCTGCTAAAAACTTTACTCAAAATGGAACAATCGCAACCTATGCTAGCTTAGCGAGTATTAATTATTTATATCAAGAAGTAATTGATGCCGCTCTTTATTTAGATACTTTAAAGGACTTAAAAGGGGATTATGGATTTAAAGATGCCTTTAATTTAGGACCTTTTGATAATAGTTATAATAGCGTGATTGCCGAGTTATCACCCTGGTATGCTAGCGATTATGTGGGCATCGATAAAGGAATTACGCTCTTAATGTGGGCTAATTTTGAAAATGAGTTAATTTGGAATTTATTTATGAATAATGAGAAGGTCCAAAAAGGTTTAGAGGTTTTAATGTTTTCTTAAGAAAAGTTTTAATGAAAAAGTTTGAAATGTAAAGCGTTTTCAAGTATAATAAAAATATAAAGCTATCGAAACGTTTCGATAAAAGAGGAAAAGGAGGATTTATATGAGAAAATTTGTTTTATTTGTAACAGTATTGTTTGCAGGATTATTGTTATTTGGCTGTGATGAAAGCGGCGATAATATCAGACCTGTAATTACTGTTCCATCCGCTACAAGACAAATCTATGTAGGGGATGAATTTGATCCGTTAGAGGATGTTACCGCTGTTGACAATGTTGATGGCGACATCAAATCTAAACTTGAAATTGTGGGTGAGGTTGATACTACAAAACCGGGAGTTTATGTTTTAACTTATAAGGTTAAAGATAAAGCAGGAAATAGAGCGCTAGAAAAGACAGTAACTGTCACAGTTTTAGGAACGCCAAGTTTAGCTAATTTAGTTAATGGTGATTTTATGGCTGGTATGGAAGGTTGGGAATCGTGGGTTAACGATACTCAAGATGTAACGGCTAATGTTAGTGTTGACAATGGTCAAGCTGTTATCGTTTTAGAAGAACAAAGTATTATTTTGGATAATAATTGGTGGGATGTTCAACTTAAACAAATTGGTCTGACATTTGATCGTTTTGAGTCATTTACTTTAAAGTTTACGGCTTATGCCTTAGAAGAAAGATATATGATGGTAAATCTTCAAGGTGGAGGTTTGATAGAAAAACCTATTAATGATAATTTAATTAAATTATCCATTGAACCAGTAACTTATGAGATTGATTTTTATGGTAAAACAGATGCTAATAATGCGGAATTGCAATTCGCTTTTGGTACTTTCCATAAAGTAGAAGGCGTCGAAGAAGAATTAGCCAACGTTATGACAACTGTTTACATATCCAATGTAGAAGTTATAGAAGGTCCAGAGTTAGAAAATCAAGCACCGATGATAGAAGGTGTTAAACCACTTATTGCTCCTGTTGGAGGAGAGGTTTTAATTAAGCAGGGATTAAGAGTTGTTGATGATTTTGATATTTTAACAATTGAGGATATCGTAGCTACTCCTGTAGGTGAACCAGTAGACTTTGATGTTCCTGGTGTTTACACTTACAAATATACGGTCGAAGACAGCAAAGGTTTAGAAGCGGTAGCTTATCGTGATATTCATGTTGGCTCCTTTAATATTCCTAAATTTGAAAAGTGGGAAGCATGGCATTCAGATGCAGAAGTAGATCATGCAGAACAAACCGTCACTATTGAAGATGGTGTTGCAATAATTGATGTTACTAAAGTTGGAGCTTTAGCATTCCATAACCAATTTAAAGTCGTTAATCTAATGGGCTTAATGGGAATTTATGAAATTAAATTTAAGGCTTCTTCAAGTGAAGCAAGAACTATTGTATTAGCTTTAGAACAAGACTACGGTGTTGGAGTGCCAAGAGTATGGCATAAAGTTGATTTAACTCCTGAGCTAACAGAATACACATTTGAATTAATACTTCCTGGTAATGCAACTTCGGCAGGCGCAATGGCTTTTTATTTTGGTGACGCTTCTGGAGAAGTTGATGAAGAACTACAAGCGGGAACTTATGTGGCTTCTGAAATTACAATTCAAGATTTTGAAGTAAATAATATGGAATCTATTTTTGATACATGGGAAATGTGGCATTCAGATGCAGAAGTAGATCATGCTGATCAAAAAGTTACACTTGGCAGTAACAGTGTTACAATTGACGTTATTAAAGTTGGAGCTTTAGCATTTCACAATCAATTTAAATTAACCGGTTTGATGCCTTTAAAAGGAACTTATGAGATTAAGTTTGAAGCATCTTCAAGTGAACCAAGAACTATTGTATTAGCTTTAGAACAAGACTATGGTGTTGGAGTAGAAAGAATATGGCACAAAATTGATTTAACTCCTGAATTAACAGAATATACATTTGAATTAGTACTTCCTGGTGATGCAACTTCGGCAGGCACAATTGCCTTTTTCTTAGGTAATGCAGCTCATGAACCAGGGTTTGAAGAGGGAACTTATGTCCCTTCAAAGATTGTTATTGAAAACTTTGAATTTAATTTAGAAGAGTCTATTTTTTCCAATTGGACTATCTGGCATTCGGATGCAGAAATTGATCATGCCGATCAAAAAGTTACACTTGGAGAAAATGTTGCGAAAATAGAAATAATTGAAGTTGGAGCTTTAGCGTTTCATAATCAATTTAAGATTGAAGGTTTAAAACCATTAGAAGGTACTTATGAGATTAAGTTTGAAGCTTCTTCAAGTGTTGCTAGAAGCATTGTATTAGCTTTGGAACAAAACTACGGTGTTGGGGTGCCAAGAAAATGGCATAAAATCGATTTAACTCCTGAATTAACAGAATATGCTTTTGAACTGATAATTCCTCACGATGCCACAGAAACTGGCGCAATTGCCTTTTTCTTAGGTGATGCTTCTGGAGAAACTAATCCAGAATTACAAGAAGGAACATATGTAGCTTCAACCATTATAATTAGAGACTATAGCTTTACTAGAATTGGTGACGCTCCTATTGAAGATATTGAGCCATACGAAGTTCCTCCGTTTAGTGAATGGGAATCAAATGCTGACGGTGATGGCCAACAAGAACTCACTGTCGAAGGTGATACAGCTATTATAGAAGTGATAACGGTGGCTGGTTTTTCTTGGGATAATAAATTTTCTGTAGGAAACTTTAAACCTGTAGCTGGTGAATATGTTGTTAGTTTTGAAGCTTCTAGTTCGGAAGATCGTACAATAGCATTTGTTATTGAAGGAAATGGCGGCGCAGTTAAAAAATGGTTCAAGGTTGATTTAGAAGAGGAAATTCAAACATATGAGTTTGAACTTGATTTTGATGTAGACGTTGATGGTTTTATTGGATTTTTCCTTGGTGATGCAAGCGATGAGGGCGTTTTTACTGAGTTTCAAGAAGGAACTTATGTAGCTTCAACTATTACAATTAAAGATTTTAGTTTTACATTAAAAGAGTAAAATAAACGCTATAAGAAGGGCGCATAACTTTAATGCGCCTTTTTTATAGAATATTATTAATTAG
>JGI24502J29692_10027852_pt1 | contig 16567 bp, 30 predicted proteins | sample BioPla3RNA1_FD_29692 | JGI IMG/M metagenome (IMG submission 29692)
TGACAGACTATGAAGCAAGAGATTGCCGCAAACATGCGGGTAACTCATGTGGAGAATGTCCGATTCACTGAAAACGGGCGTCAAATCACAAAGACACTTATGTAGTGGTTTCATTTTCAATGAATTGAAATCCATCGCAGGTGGATATTTCGATTCGTTTTTTTAGAGGCAATATGAAACACACGGCATAGTGTACAAAGTAGGCAGTACGTACCAAATGAAAGAGAGGTTTATGTATGGCAAAGCAAAAAATGAGAATTAAGTTGAGAGCATACGATTTTCAGATTCTTGATCAATCAGCTCACAAAATCGTTGAAACTGCAAAGCGTACAGGTGCAAGGGTATCAGGTCCGGTGCCTCTGCCAACGAAGAGGGAAGTTATAACTATCCTTCGTGCACCACATAAGTATAAGGATGCGCGTGAGCAATTTGAAATGCGTACTCACAAAAGGCTTATTGACATTTTGATGCCAACACCAAAAACAATCGATGCACTTATGAGATTGGATTTGCCAGCTGGTGTTGATATTGAAATAAAAGTACAGCAATAAGCTCTAGGAGACACTGGTGTCTCGGTAATGTTCACGAAAGTTGTGAACCAATAACCAATAGGAGGTATATTTAATGAAGTTCATATTAGGTAAAAAAGTCGGAATGACACAAGTATTTGATGAAGAAGGAGTAATCATTCCAGTAACAGTTGTACAAGCAGGTCCATGTGCTGTCGTACAAAAAAAGACAGTTGAGACCGACGGATACGATGCTGTAAGAGTAGGTTACGAAAAGATTGAAAAACGCAAACTAAACAAGCCTGACAGAGGCCTGTTCGATAAGCTTGACATGGATGCCTACAGATATCTGAAAGAGTTCAGAACAGAGAAAATCGATGATTTCGAAGTAGGTCAGGAAATCAGTATTGATAAGATGTTTGCCGATGGAGACTCTGTGGATGTTAGTGGAATTTCCAAGGGTAAAGGATTCCAGGGTTCAATAAAAAGACATGGACAGAGCAGAGGACCAATGTCACACGGTTCAAAATATCACAGAGGTGTCGGTTCACTTGGTTCAACCTCGGATCCTGGTAGAGTGTTCAAGGGTAGAAAGCTGCCAGGTCAGATGGGTAGAGAAAGAGTCACTGTTCAGAATCTCAAGATTGTGAAAGTGGATGCAGAAAGAGGCCTTTTGCTTATAAAAGGTGCAGTCCCAGGGCCTAGAGGCGGATTACTCGAAATCAGAGAATCTGTCAAAGCATAATGTAAGGGAGGATTTTTAACATGCCAAAGGTAAAAGTATATGACATGTCCGGTAATGTCGTAGAAGAGATAGAGCTTGACAGCAATATATTTGGAGTGGAAATAAATGAGCCGGCAATGCACATGTCGGTAAAAAGCTATCTTGCAAACCAGCGTCAGGGAACCCATGCCACCAAGGACAGAAGCGAAGTCAATGGTGGAGGCAGGAAGCCATACAGACAAAAGGGTACCGGTCGTGCAAGACATGGAAGCATCAGATCACCTTTGTGGGTAGGCGGTGGAGTTGTATTTGGTCCATCACCAAGAGATTACTCAATAAAGCTTCCTAAGAAGTTGAAGAGACTTGCGCTTAAGTCCTCACTCAGTACAAAAGCCCAGAATGACGACATTATCGTTATTGACAAGCTTGAATTGGAAGAGATTAAGACAAAGAGAATGGTTCAATTGTTGAAGGATTTGGATGTAGATGAGACAGCTTTAATCGTTCTTAATGGGAAGGATGAAAACAATGACAAGGTTGTTCTGTCATCACGCAACATTGAGGGCGTATCAACAGCTTATGTAAATACAATCAACGTATATGACATCCTTCGTCATTCCAAATTCATAATAACCAAGGATGCATTAAGCAAGGTATCGGAGGTGTATGCATAATGACAGATTACGATATCATTATCCGTCCTCACGTAACAGAAAAAAGTACAATGCTTGCAGCTGAAGGCAAGTACACTTTTGTAGTTGATATAAGGGCGACAAAGATAGATATTAAGAGAGCGGTGGAAAGACTTTTTAACGTTAAGGTATTGAAGGTTAACACCGTACGCTACGATGGCAAGAAGAGAACTCGCCGAGATGCTTCAGGACTCAATGTAGGATACACATCAAGATGGAAGAAGGCAATAGTACAGATTGATACAGATCCTTCCGATGTTATCGAATACCTTGCTGAAGACGGTAAGACTGTTACCGTAACAAAGAAGTATAAGACAGAGATTGAAGATTTCGGCTTCAACAACTAAGGAGGAGAATAATAATGGCGATTAAAACTTATAATCCGACTACTCCATCGAGAAGAGGAATGACTGGATATACATTCGAAGAGATTACTGGCAAAGCCCAGGTTAAATCCTTGATTGCACCAAAGAAAAGAACTGCAGGTCGCAATTCTTATGGAAGAATAACTGTCCGTCATCGCGGCGGTGGTGCAAAGAAGCATTACAGGATTATAGATTTCAAAAGAGACAAAGACGGTATTCCAGCTACTGTTGCTGCAATTGAGTATGATCCAAACAGAACTGCGAATATAGCTCTCCTTCACTACGCTGATGGTGAGAAAAGATACATCCTTCATCCTGCAGAATTGAATGTAGGAGACAAGGTAATATCAGGACCTGACGCAGATATCAAGGTAGGAAATGCACTTCCTCTGGAGAGAATACCTGTTGGAACTGTTATTCACAACATTGAGCTCAAGCCTGGAAAAGGTGGACAGCTAATTAGAAGTGCTGGAACAAGCGCTCAGCTTGTTGCAAAGGAAGGCAAAGAGGCGCAAATCAGACTTTCTTCCGGAGAAGTAAGAATCGTACCAATCACATGCAAGGCTACCATTGGCCAGGTTGGCAACGTAGAGCACGAGAACATGAAGATTGGCAAGGCTGGTCGTTCAAGATGGATGGGTAAGAGACCTCATGTACGTGGTTTGGCAATGAACCCAAGCGATCACCCACATGGTGGTGGTGAAGGTAGGTCACCAATCGGTATGCCAAGTCCTGTTACTCCATGGGGCAAACCTACAATTGGTTACAAGACTCGTAAGAAGAACAAGAAGTCTGATGAGTTGATTGTCAGAAAACGCGCAAGAAGGAAGTAAGGAGGTCAGGTTATGAGCAGATCAGTTAAAAAGGGTCCATATGTTGATGAGAAACTCTTGAAAAGAATAATTGAAATGAATGAGAAAAATGTTAAGCAGGTAATAAAGACCTGGTCCAGGGCCTCTACAATATTTCCACAGATGGTAGGACATACGATAGCTGTACATGACGGAAGGAAACATGTACCTGTGTATATAACCGAGGAAATGGTAGGCCACAAGCTAGGTGAGTTTGCGCCCACTAGGACATTCAGAGGTCATGCTAACAAAGAGAAGTCAAGTGGTCTCAAAAGATAGAGTGGAGGTTTAGACAATGGAAAGAAAAAGAATGTCAACTGATGAGTTGCTAGAAAGAAAAGATGAGCTTGTCGAAAGCTACTACGCAAAGACACCAAAGAATAAGAAACCTCTTGTTTTGATGAAGAAAGAGCGCAAAGTACTTGGTATCGGTAGAGATCGTGGTGTAGCAAGACTTAACTATGTAAGAATCTCTCCAAGAAAAGTAAAGCTTGTTCTTGATTTGATAAAAGGCAAAGACTTGAAAGAAGCATATGCAATTTTGAGATATACGCCAAAAGCGGCATCAGAGATTTTATACAAAATGCTGAAGTCTGCTGAAGCCAACGCAGTGAACAACTTCGAACTTGATGAAGATTTGTTATATGTTGTCGAAGCAAACGTATCTCAAGGTCCCACTTTAAAGAGAATGAGAGCCGCTGCAAGAGGTAGAGGTGCGAGAATATTGAAACGTACCAGCAACATAACAATTGTTGTTAAAGAAAGAGAAGAATAGAGGAGGTCAAACAATGGGACAGAAAGTTAATCCTCACGGACTGAGAGTTGGAATAATCAAAGATTGGGATTCAAAATGGTACGCAAACAAAAAGAATTTTGCTGAATACCTGGTTGAAGATACAAAGGTTAGAGAGCATATCAAGAAGTCCTTGTATTCTGCTGGTATTTCCAGAATCAGAATAGAACGCACTGCCAACAAACTTATAATCAACATAGATGTTGCAAAACCTGGTATTGTTATAGGCAAAGGCGGAGCGACCAAAGATGAGCTCAAGGCTCAGATTGAGAAGATGACCAATCGTAACGTAAGCATCAATGTTTTTGAAGTAAAGTCACCTGATTTGGATGCACAGTTGGTTGCTGAAAACATTGCAAGCCAGCTCGAGAGAAGAATTTCCTTTAGAAGAGCAATGAAGCAGACAATGTCCAGGTCCATGCGTGCAGGTGCTCTTGGAATAAAGACACAGGTAAGCGGCCGTCTTGGCGGTGCTGAAATAGCGAGAACCGAACACTATCATGAAGGTTCAATTCCTCTACAGACAATCAGGGCTGACATAGACTATGGTTTTGCTGAAGCTGATACAACTTATGGCAAAATCGGCGTTAAGGTTTGGATTTACAAAGGCGAGGTTTTACCCGCTTCAAGCAACAAGAGTAATGAGGGAGGCGAGGCGTAATGTTGCTACCTAAAAGAGTAAAATACAGAAGAGTTCATAGAGGCAGAATGAAGGGTGTAGCCTCCCGTGGCAATACACTTGCTCATGGTGAATTTGGAATACAGGCTATGGAATGTGGTTGGATCACAAGCAATCAGATTGAAGCTGCCCGTATTGCTCTTACACGTCATGCAAGAAGAGGCGGCAAGGTGTGGATAAAAATATTCCCCGACAAACCTGTAACAAAGAAGCCAGCTGAAACAAGAATGGGTTCAGGAAAAGGTTCGCCAGAGTACTGGGTTGCTGTTGTTAAACCAGGAAGAGTAATGTTTGAAATTGCTGGCGTACCCGAAGAGGTTGCTAGAGAAGCATTGAGATTGGCAATACACAAGCTTCCTATAAAGTGCAAGATTATTGCGCGTAGTGACGCTGAAATGGAAGGTGAAGCAAATGAAGGCTAAGGATTATAAAGAGAGTTTGAGAGCAAAGAGTCTGGAGGACCTTAAAAAAGAAGAAATGGAATTGAAGGAGCAATTGTTCAAGCTTCGCTTCAAGCATGCGACATCACATGTCGATAATCCACATGAAATAACAGTAATAAAGCGCAATATTGCCAGAGTTAAGACCATTATAAGGGAAAAAGAACTGGCAGCCCTTGAGCAGTAGTCCTTGGAAGGAGGTAGTTTGTTTTGGCTGAGAGAAATATAAGAAAGACCAGAGTTGGTAGAGTCATTAGCGACAAAATGGATAAGACAATAGTTGTTGCGGTTGAAAACAGAAAGACTCATCCGCTTTACAAAAAGATAGTAAAAACAACATACAAGTTGAAAGCACATGATGAAGACAACAGTGCAAAAGTTGGAGATGTTGTTGAAGTTATGGAAACCAGACCTCTGAGCAAGGATAAGCGATGGAGATTGGTTTCGATTATTGAAAAGGCACAGTAGTGTAGGAGGTTTTGTAAATGATACAAACACAAACAAGACTAAGAGTCGCTGATAATACTGGAGCCAAGGAACTTATGTGCATTAAGGTACTTGGTGGCAGCAAGAAGCGTTACGCCAACATAGGCGATATAATAGTTTGTTCAGTTAAGAGTGCGGTTCCAGGCGGAGTCGTTTCAAAGGGTGAAGTTGTCAAAGCTGTTGTTGTTCGTACCAAGAAGGGTATCAGAAGACCTGACGGAACACACATTAGATTTGATGAGAACGCAGCAGTTATCATAAAAGATGACATGAATCCAAGAGGAACCCGTATTTTTGGACCTGTTGCTCGTGAGCTAAGAAGCAGTGATTTCATGAAAATCATATCACTGGCTCCAGAAGTACTATAAGGGGAGGTAGTTGTATGCATATCAAAAAAGGTGATACAGTTATCGTAATCACTGGAAAAAGCAAAGGTGAAAAAGGTAAAGTAATAAAAGCTCTCCCTGCTCAGAATAGAGTGGTTGTTGAGGGGGTTAACCTTGTAACAAAGCACAAGAAGCCTAGAGGTCAGTATGACACAGGTGGTATTGTAACACAAGAGGCTCCCATACATGTATCAAATGTCATGCTTGTTTGTCCTGAATGTGGCAAACCCACCAGAACTGGAAACAAGCAGATAATGGTGGACGGTAAGGCAGTAAAGGTGCGAGTATGCAAGAAGAAGGATTGTGGTGCAGACATCTTTACCGTGGACACCAGCAAGTGAGGAACTCAAGGAGGCTAAAAAATGTTAAGGCTTAAGGAAAAATATCAAAACGAAATAATTCCTGCAATGATGGAAAAATTCAACTATAAGAGTGTTATGCAGGTTCCTAAAGTTGAGAAGATTGTTGTCAATATGGGTCTCGGAGAAGCAAGAGAAAACCCAAAGGCCATTGATTCTGCAATAGAAGATCTTTCATTGATAACGGGACAGAGACCTGTTGTAACCAAGGCAAAGAAATCTATTGCTGCTTTCAAGCTCAGGGAAGGTATGAATGTAGGAATCAAGGTCACTCTCAGAGGAGCCCGCATGTATGCTTTTCTGGATAAGTTGGTGAACATAGTTTTGCCCCGTATTAGAGACTTCCACGGCGTTTCTCCAAATTCCTTTGACGGAAGAGGAAACTATGCCCTGGGAATAAAGGAGCAAATCATATTTCCAGAGATAGACTATGATAAGATTGACAAGGTCAGGGGTATGGATGTTATCATCGTAACCACTGCTAAAACCGATGAAGAGGCAAAAGAGTTGTTAGGGCTCATGGGAATGCCTTATCGACAGTAACGGGAGGTATTGATTGTGGCAAAAGAATCAATGAAAATAAAACAAAAAAGAGAACCCAAGTATTCAACCAGAGCATACAACAGGTGTCAACTTTGCGGACGTCCTCGTGCGTATTTAAGGAAGTTCGGCATATGCCGTATATGCTTTAGAGAGTTAGCGTATAAAGGCCAGATACCCGGTGTAAAGAAATCAAGCTGGTAGGCTATAAAGAAGGAGGCAGCAAATATGCAAGTGACAGATGTTATAGCTGATATGCTGACACGTATCAGAAATGCAGGCAGTGCAAAACACGAAACCGTTGATATCCCTTCGTCTAAGGTTAAGGCTTCAATTGCCGACATTTTGTTGGAAGAAGGATATATAAGGGAAGTAGTTAAAATCGATGATGGGAGACAGGGAATTCTAAGAATAACTCTGAAGTATACTCCTACGAAAAAGCATGTTATCTCCGGAATAAAGAGAATAAGTAAACCCGGCTTAAGAGTGTATGCTAAGAAGGACGAATTGCCCAGAGTTTTGGGTGGACTTGGAATCGCAATAGTTTCAACATCGAAGGGTATTATGACGGATAAGAAAGCAAGAAAGCTTGGCGTAGGCGGAGAAGTTCTGGCTTACGTTTGGTAAGAAAATCTGAAAAGGACAATTGGATTGTTCATAATTTTAAGATCGGAGGAAAGAAAATGTCGAGAATAGGAAAGAAACCTGTTGCAATTCCGGACGGAGTAAATGTAACTCTATCCAATGGAAATGTAGTTCAGGTTAAAGGACCCAAAGGGTCATTGGAAAACAAGTTTCATCCTAACATTTCTATAAAGATTGAGGACAACAATATTATTGTTGAGCGTTCATCGGATGAAAAGTTTGACCGTTCACTTCATGGATTGACCAGAACTCTTATTTTCAATATGATTGAAGGAGTAACAAAGGGATTTGAAAAAACATTGGAGATAAACGGTGTTGGATATAGAGCCGCAAAGCAAGGCAACAAACTCGTATTGAACCTAGGTTATTCACATCCTATTGAAATGGAAGAACCAGAAGGTATTACAGTGGAAGTGCCAGCTGCCAACAGAATAATTGTCAAGGGTGCCGACAAGCAGGCCGTTGGTGAGTTTGCTGCCAAGATAAGAAGCAAGAGGAAACCAGAGCCTTACAAGGGTAAAGGTATCAAGTACTCTGATGAAGTCATCAGACGTAAAGAAGGCAAGTCCGGCTCAGGTAAGTAGTAAGAGGGAGTGAGACTATAATGACAAGAAAAATGAGTAGAAATGATATACGCAAAAGAAGACATGATCGCGTCAGAAAGAAAGTCTTTGGTACCCCCGAGCGTCCGAGATTAAATGTTTATAGAAGTTTGTCTCATGTGTATGCTCAGATAATAGATGACACAACCGGAAGAACATTGGTTTCTGCTTCTACATTGGACAAATCCATCAGAGATAAGTTCGAGTCTTTTGGAAATGTAGAAGCCGCAAAAGCTGTCGGTACGCTGATTGCAGAGAGAGCAAAGGCGCAGGGCATAACAACGGTTGTATTTGACCGCGGCGGATACGTTTACCACGGCAGAGTTGCAGGTTTGGCAGAAGCGGCAAGAGAAGCTGGTCTGGACTTCTAATAACGGGGAGGATTATGGAATGGAACATATGAATATAGACGAAAAGAAATTTACTGAAAAACTTGTCCATCTTGGTAAGGTTACCAAGGTTGTCAAAGGTGGTCGTAATTTCAGATGGAGTGCTCTTGTTGTTGTCGGAGACGGACAAGGACATGTAGGTGCTGCACTGGGCAAGGCAAACGAAGTAGCTGACGCTATTCGTAAAGGTGCTGAGAAAGCCAGAAAGAATATTATCAAGGTTCCTATGGTTAATACTACGATCCCTCATGAGATTATAGGAAAATTTGGAGCAGCCAAGGTTCTGCTCAAACCAGCTAGCGAAGGTAGCGGAGTTATAGCAGGCGGCCCTGTAAGAGCGGTATGTGAGCTTGCGGGTATTAGGGACATTAGGACCAAATCCTTGGGTTCTCCCAATCAGATAAACATCGTATATGCAACAATTGAAGCTCTTAAGCAGCTTGTCACAGTGGAAGAGGTTGCCAAACTTCGCGGTAAGACTGTAGATGAAATTCTTGAATAGGGGGATTATGATGCTTAAGATAACATTAGTAAGAAGCACTACCGGTTCGAATAAAAAGCAGGTTGCTACCGTTAGAGCGTTAGGATTAAGAAAGACAGGTAGTTCTGTCACACATAAGGATAATCCTCAAATCAGAGGAATGATACAGAAGGTTAATCACTTAGTAAAAGTTGAAGAGATCTAAGGAGGTGTGAGTAATGAAACTTGGTGAGTTAAGACCTGCAAGTGGTTCTACAACTAAAGCTTTCAGAAAAGGAAGAGGACATGGTTCTGGAAACGGAAAAACAGCTGGTAGAGGCCATAAGGGTCAAAAGGCACGTTCTGGTGGTGGAGTAAGACCTGGCTTTGAAGGCGGTCAGACACCTCTTTATAGAAGGATACCAAAGCGCGGTTTCAATAACAAAAGATTTGCAAAGGTTTATGCTGAAGTCAATGTCGAAGACTTGAATATATTCGAAGATGGCAGCGTAGTAAGTGCAAAGGAACTTATTGAAGCAGGCCTTATCAAGAAAGAGCATGACGGCTTGTGTGTTCTCGGAACTGGTGAACTTGAAAAGAAGTTGACCGTTAGAGCTGCTAAGTACTCAAAGACTGCAGCTGAGAAGATTGAGAGCATAGGGGGAAAGGCTGAGGTGATATAAATTGAAGAGTTTATTCACTATTGTAGTCAACGCTTTTAAAATTCCCGAATTAAGAAAAAAGATTTATATGACACTATTGCTCGTCGTAATCTTTAGAATTGGATGCTTTATAGCTATTCCCGGCTTGGAAGCGGATGCTTTGACATCGCTTGCCGGGAACGGTCTTTTCAAATTTATGGATCTGTTGACAGGAAGCGCTTTTAGAAACATATCCATTTTTGCCATGGGTATATCACCATACATCAACGCTTCCATTATCATGCAGCTTTTGACCGTTGCCATTCCTGCTCTTGAGAAACTGCAGAAGGAAGGACAGGAAGGCAGAAAGGTTATAACTAGGATAACAAGATACGTTGCTTTGGGTTTAGGGCTTTTCCAGGCAATCATGCTCTACATCCAGGTTGAAGGATTTACAATAACAATTGGCAACAGCTTTATTTCATCCGCATTTACTTTCCTGCTTATTGTTATTTCTTTCACCACAGGTACCGCAATACTTGTATGGCTGGGAGAAAAGATTACTGAGGTAGGTATTGGAAATGGAATATCAATGATTATTTTTGCTGGTATTGTTGCAAACGCTCCAAGTGCTGCAAGGATGCTTTATGGATTGCTCTCAGGCAAGGAAATTCTTGCTGGATTACACTTGGTATTGAGAATAGTAATAGTATTGGCAATCTTGATTGTGTTCCTGGCTGTCATTATGGCGGTTGTATGGATGGAAGGCGGAGAGCGTAGAATACCAGTACAATATGCAAAGAGGGTTGTAGGAAGAAAAATCTATGGTGGACAGAATACTCACATACCCCTTAGAGTCAATTCTTCCGGCGTACTACCAATAATCTTTGCAATGTCAATGCTACAGTTCCCAGCAACAATTGTTGCGTTTACTGCAAGGGGTTCGAAATTTGACACTTGGTTGAATAATTTCAACAACTCATGGTGGTATTTGCTTCTGTATGCTGTTCTGATTGTTGCTTTTACATTTTTCTACAACATGGTATATTTCGATCCTGTAGACATAGCAAACAACCTGAAGAAGAATGGTGGATTCATTCCAGGCTTGAGGCCAGGACGACCAACTGTAGAATTCATAAAGAATTCATCCAGAAAGATAACAACATTTGGTGCTTTCTTCCTCGCAGCACTGGCAGTTTTGCCAAGCTTTTTGCAGAAGGTTTCGTCACTGTTCTACAAGAATTTGGGAAGTTTGAATCTCTGGTTTGGAGGAACCACAGTGTTGATTCTGGTTGGTGTTGCACTTGAAACAGTAAGACAGCTCGAATCACAGATGTTGATGAGACATTACAAAGGATTCTTGGAGTAATAGAACTTAATTTCATGGGAGTTTACTTGCTAAACTCTCATGAATGTTGAAAAGAAATGAGGTCTGGCAGTGAATATTATTTTTGTTGGAGCACCAGGTGCAGGTAAGGGAACACATGCAAAGAAACTATCAGAGATGCTGAACATACCTCATATATCTACAGGTGATATTTTTAGAGATAATATCTCCCAACAAACCGAACTGGGTATTGTAGCAGATAAGTATATTTCCAAAGGTATGTTGGTGCCGGATGAAATCACAATGTCCATAGTAAAAGACAGATTAAGCAAAGAAGATTGTGATGATGGTTTCATTCTGGATGGTTTTCCAAGAACTCTTGTTCAGGCTGAAGAGCTTGACAAGTTTCTTGAGGGAAAGAACAGGAAGGTTGATTATGTAGTCAACATTCTTGTTGAAGAGGATGTATTGATACAAAGGTTGTTGTCAAGAAGGGTTTGCTCTCAATGCAAGAGCACATTCAGCTTGTCTCAGACCTGCGTTAAGAACGACACTTGTCCTAAGTGTGGTGGTAAATTGGTGAAAAGAGATGATGATAAGATAGAGATAATCAAAGAGAGATTCATATCATATCATAATCAAACCGAGCCTTTGTTAAACTATTACGCTGCACGGAAAATATTGAGAAACGCAAAAGGTATGGAAAGTTATGAGCAAACGCTTAAGAACATATTGGAGGCAATAGACATAACAAAATGATTAATATCAAAACAAGGTATGAAATCGAACAAATGAAAACTGCAGGCAGAATAGTTTTTGAGGTTCTGGAACTGCTTAAAGAGAAGGTAGAACCAGGAATTACTACAAAAGAACTTGACAGAATTGCTACAAATTATATAATAAAGTGTGGTGCTTTTCCCTCTTTTAAAGGAGTTAAGGGCTCGCACCGCGCAAAGCCGTTTCCAGCAGCAATCTGTACCTCGATAAATGACGAGGTGATTCATGGTATACCTGGCAACAGGGTACTGAAAGAAGGAGACATAATCAGCATTGATGTTGGAGCACTATACAATGGCTATCATGGCGATGCAGCAAGGACTTATCCTGTAGGCAAATGTTCCGAAGAAGCTTTAAGATTGATAGAAGTAACCCAAAACAGCTTCTTTGAGGGTATCAAGAAAGCATATACGGGCAACCGTATAATAGATATATCCGGAAACATTCAGGATTATGTAGAAAAAAACGGATTTTCCGTGGTTAGGGAGTTTACCGGTCATGGAATTGGGAAAGAATTGCATGAGGGGCCGGAAATTCCAAATTATAGGTCACGGATTCCAGGACCTAGGTTGGTTTCCGGCATGTCACTGGCAATAGAGCCAATGGTGAATGCTGGTATGAGTAATATTAGAATGGCATCCGATCATTGGACTGTATTGACGGCGGATGGCAAATTTTCTGCTCATTATGAAAATACTGTAATTATTACAGATAATGAACCAATACTAACTACACTATATAAATAGGAGGAGTGTAATTTGTCAAAAGAAGATGTAATTGAAGTTGAAGGTACAGTAACAGATGTACTTCCAAACTGTTTTTTCAAGGTAACCCTTGACAACGGACACGTGGTAACTGCGCACATATCCGGAAAGTTAAGGACTAACTATATACGTATTCTGCAAGGCGACAGGGTAACTGTGGAAATTAGCCCCTATGACCTCAGTCGTGGCAGAATAACATGGCGCAAGTAGCTTTAAAGGAGGTTTGTTTTAATGAAGGTAAGACCATCAGTAAAACCCATTTGTGACAAATGCAAGGTTATAAAGAGAAAAGGAAAAGTAATGGTTATCTGTACTGCTTATCCAAAGCACAAGCAGAAACAAGGCTAGGTAAAATAATCACATTGGAAGCGGCTGCATGAAAGAAATTTCATGTCTAATGTGTTATTATATATTTATTATTATTCTATATTTATTGTAAAATTATTTGGAGGTGTTTTCTTTAATGGCTCGTATAGCAGGTGTAGACTTGCCAAGAGACAAGCGAATTGAAATCGGGTTGACATATATATACGGTATTGGCAGATCAACTGCAAAAGAAATCCTTAACAAAACCGGTATTAGCCCCGATACAAGAGTCAGAGATCTGACTGATGAAGAAGTAAATAGTTTAAGAGATGTTATAGATAAAGAATACCACGTTGAAGGTGATGTTCGCAGAGAGGTAAATCTTAATATCAAACGTCTCATGGAAATTGGATGTTACAGAGGTAGAAGACACAGGATGGGACTTCCTGTGCGTGGTCAAAGGACCAAGACTAATGCAAGAACCCGTAAAGGTCCTGCAAAGACCGTAGCAGGCAAGAGAAAGTAATGGGAGGTTTGACTAAAGCATGGCAGTAAAAACAGCTAAGAGAAGCAGAGTAAAAAGAAGAGAACGCAAAAACGTTGAACACGGTATTGCGCACATCCGTTCAAGCTTCAACAACACCATAGTAACTATCTCAGACAAGCAGGGAAATACATTGTCATGGGCTAGTGCCGGACAATTGGGATTTAGAGGATCTAAAAAGAGCACTCCGTTTGCGGCACAATCAGCTGCTGATACCGCTGCAAGAGCTGCGATGGAACATGGTTTGAAGACAGTTGAAGTCCTTGTTAGAGGACCAGGATCTGGTCGTGAGGCTGCAATTAGAGCATTGCAAGCTGCAGGTCTGGAAATCAGTGTGATTAAGGACGAGACTCCAATTCCTCACAACGGGTGCAGACCGCCAAAGAGAAGAAGAGTATAACGGAGGTGTAGATATTTAATGGCGAGATATACGGATGCAGTTTGCAGACTTTGTAGACGAGAAGGTCAAAAACTTTTCCTTAAAGGTGAAAAGTGTTATACAGATAAATGCCCAGTTGCACGCAGAGAGTATGCACCTGGACAGCACGGAAGAGCAAGAAAGAAGATGAGTGAATACGGACTTCAGTTGCGTGAAAAGCAGAAGGCCAGAAGAATTTATGGCGTACTCGAAAAACAGTTCCGCAACTATTTTGATAAAGCCAGCAAACAATCAGGTGTTACCGGTGAAAATCTGCTTGCTATATTGGAATCAAGACTTGACAACGTTGTATACCGCATGGGATTGGGTACGTCAAGAGCGGAAGCAAGGCAGCTTGTAAGACATGGACATATTACGGTTAATGGAAGAAGAGTTAATATTCCATCATATTTGCTGTCTGTAAATGATGTTGTTGCCCTTGCTGAACAAAGCAGAGGAACCAAGAGAATCGAAGAGGTTTTGGATATTACTTCAGGACGTACAGTTCCTAACTGGCTGGACTTTGACAGTGACAAATTGACTGCAACAGTAGTTGGAGTTCCAACGAAAGAAGATTTGGATGTAGAAATTCAGGAGCACTTGATTGTTGAGTTGTACAGTAAGTAATAAATTTTTCCAGGGAGGGTAAAATCATGAATGAATTTGTAAAGCCAAGAATTGAGAATGTTTCAACGGAAGAGACTCCTGAAGGCATAAAAGGCGTTTTTGTCGTTGAACCTTTGGAAAGAGGGTACGGAACTACCTTAGGTAATTCGTTAAGAAGGATTTTACTTTCTTCTCTACCAGGTTCCGCTGTCACAACTGTTAAAGTTGAAGGTGCCCTGCATGAGTTCTCTACCATAGATGGTGTGGTGGAAGACTTAACGGAAATCATATTGAACATCAAGGAGATAGCTGTAAAGCTTCATACCAATGAAAGAAAAGTTGTATATATCGACAGCAGCGAACAGGGAATCGTAACTGCAGGAGATATCAAATGTGATTCCGATGTAGAGATTTTGAACCCAGATCATCACATTGCAACGCTTAGTGGAAAAGGCAGACTGTATATTGAGATGATAGTGGAGAACGGCACAGGTTGGAAACCAGCGATAAAGAACAAGATGCCCAATCAGGCTTTTGGAGACATTCCGATTGATTCTATTTTTACCCCTGTGAAAAAAGTAAACTTCTTTGTAGAAGACACTCGTGTAGGCAATGTTACAGACTTTGACAAGTTGACCTTGGAAGTGTGGACAAACGGAGCCTTGATGCCCGATGAGGCAATCAGTCTTAGTGCCAAGATTCTTACTGAACAACTCAGTCTATTTGTCAACCTGACACAGCAGGAAGAGGAAGAAGAAGAGCCTGTTGAAGATACTGCTGCATCCAAGAAAGAGAAAATTCTTGAGATGAACATAGAAGAACTTGATCTGTCTGTCAGATCATACAACTGTTTGAAGAGAGCTGCAGTAAATACTGTAGGAGATCTTGTAAACAAAACAGAAGAAGATATGATGAAAGTTCGCAACTTGGGTAGAAAGTCTCTAGAGGAGGTAGTTGCAAAGCTTGCTTCTCTCGGACTTTCACTTAAATCCAGCGAAGAGTAGAAATCTAGGGAGGGAATAATTAATGGGATATAGAAAACTTGGGCGTCCTACTGATCAGAGGAAGGCTATGTTAAGAGGTCTCGTTACCGCCTTGCTCCAACACGGCTCAATAGTTACCACTGTGACAAGAGCAAAAGAGGTACAGAGCATTGCTGAGAAACTGATCGCTGCTGCAGTAAAAGAAGCCGATAACTTTACTACAAAACAGGCTACAGTTAGCAGGGTAAAAGTAGACGGCAAAGGAAAGCCAATAACAACCGTAGTTAAGTCGAAGAATGGTCGTGAATACAGAGTTAGAGAAAGAGAAATCACAACCGAGCTTGTAAGAGTTGACAATCCTTCAAGACTTGCGGCAAGAAGAAAGGCAATTGCCTGGATATATCAGCCAAAGGATGAAGAAGGAAACAAGATTAACGTTGTCAACAAGCTGTTCGATGAGATAGCTGTACAGTACAAAGGAAAGAGCGGCGGTTATACAAGAATCTACAAACTTGATGCAAGGCGCGGCGACGGTTCTGTAATGGCCAAACTCGAACTTATATGAGGAAAACAAAAAAGGCAATAAGGAATTGTTGGGATTCATAATACTTCTACAAAAGTTTTATGATTCCCTTTTTCATATTTGGGTATATACCTTTTTCGGAGGAAATGATGGAATATTTTATAAGCTTTGACAATGTATACTATTCATATGACTTCAATGATGAGGAAGACAGCACGTATTATGAAAACTATGCTGTATCAGGTATCAACTTTTCAGTAAAGGAAGGAGAGTTCCTCGCTATAATTGGGAGGAATGGTTCAGGCAAGTCCACCATTGCAAAGCTTGCCAATGCCCTCATATTTCCATCTGAAGGTGTCGTTACAGTTTTGGACATAGATACAACCAACGAAGAATATCTATATGAAATCAGGCAAAATGTAGGTATGGTATTTCAGAATCCAGACAACCAGATAATAGGTACAAGCGTTGAGGAAGACATAGCATTCGGTCCTGAGAACCTGGGTGTTCCAAGAGAAGAAATGATAAAGAGAATAGAGTTTGCATTGAAGTATACCGGACTGACAGAACTAAGACACAACGAGCCTCATTATCTTTCAGGAGGCCAAAAGCAGAGAGTCGCAATAGCAGGCATTTTGGCTATGAAGCCGAGGTGCATAGTGCTTGATGAAGCAACCGCCATGCTTGATCCGATTGGTAGAAAAGAGGTAATGAGCCTTATAAAGAGGTTGAATGAGGAAGACAAGATAACTATAATC
>JGI24502J29692_10043695_pt1 | contig 16561 bp, 19 predicted proteins | sample BioPla3RNA1_FD_29692 | JGI IMG/M metagenome (IMG submission 29692)
GCCATTCAGCTTATTATTAGAGAAGTGGAATCAAAGGATTTGGCTCTGGCATTGAAGACCGCTTCTGAAGAAGTTTCGGATCGGATCTATCGCAATATGTCCAAGAGAGCAGCCACTCTTCTCAAAGAAGACATAGATTTTATGGGGCCGGTAAGGCTTCGCGATATCGATGAGGCTCAGACACGCATAGTCGCTGTTGTAAGACGGCTTGAGGAAGCCGGTGATTTGGTGATTTCACGCGGTGGGGAGGATGAACTGATTGTCTAAGATCATCAAAGCTGCTCAACTGCAGATTTTGGTTCCCAGCAGTCAGGATCAGATCTTTCGGCCGGAAGCTGAAATCGATAACGTTAAGGTCAAAGAGTCGCAAAAGGCGGATTGCACCATTTTTCAAGCAACTCAGTTGATTGACGACGCTAACGCAAAGGCTGCTGCAATTATTGAAGCAGCCCAGGCCAAAGCCAATGAAATAGTCAGCAAGGCTGAGGCAGAGAAAGCCCGAATCGAAAGTGAACTGGACGCAGTAATCAGTAAAGCGCAGCAGGATGGTTTTGCCGAGGGATATCACAAGGGACGGGAAACCGGATATCAGGAGATTCAACAAAAGGCTGCTCAGTTTCTTGACAGTATGGCTGCAATTGCCGAGAGTGCTGCAGAGCAACGCAGCGCTGCCCTTGCAAAGCTGGAGGAAGACTATCTAAAGCTTAGCCTCTACATAGCCGAAAAGATAATTAAGAAAGAAATTGCATCGGATCCAACTTTGCTGCTGCCCAGCATCAAAGCTGGATTGGAACGTTTGTCAGGCTGTGAGCAGGTTATCATCCGCGTTAGCCCTCAAACTTGTCAAGTGCTTAAGGATGCGGCATCACTAGCGGACGTATTCAATGGAAAAATCCGTTGGGAGAGTGATCCCGCCTTGCGGGACGGTGATTGTCTGCTTGAGACCGAGTATGGCGCTATTGATGCCGGCTTTGAGCAGCGCTTTGCTAAACTAAGCACTGAATTGCAGGAGCAGATCTATGCTAAGTAAGGAACGCCTTGATCATTACTTCAGTATGATTGATGATTTCAACGATCTTGAGCCTACGGGCAAAGTTGCCAAAGTCGTCGGGCTGACGATTGAATCAAACGGGCCGGCAGCCAATATTGGAGATTTGTGTGTGATCACCGCGCAAGATGGCAGCCGCGTCTATGCCGAAGCAGTAGGGTTTCATGACCGTTCAATAGTGCTTATGCCGCTTTCGGACATGACAGGAGTGGGGCCGGGTTGTTATGTAAGCAGTTTGGGGCATCCGCTGCGAGTGGGTGTAGGGCCTAAGCTTTTGGGCAGGGTTCTCGATGCATTTGGAAACCCCATCGATGGAAAAGGCCCTATCGAAGTTGAGCAGTACCGCCCACTGCACAACAGCAGTGTGCAGCCTTTGCACCGCCAGATGATCCGCAAGCCTATCTCAGTGGGAGTGAGGGCTATTGATGGGCTGCTGACTTGCGGAAAGGGTCAAAGGGTTGGGATTTTTTCCGGTAGTGGTGTTGGAAAAAGTACATTGCTGGGAATGATGGCCCGCAACACCTCGGCAGAGGTAAACGTGATTGGCCTCATTGGTGAACGGGGCCGTGAAGTCCGGGAGTTTATTGAATCAGATCTTGGGCCGGAAGGCCTGAAACGCTCGGTTGTTGTCGTTGCCACTTCAGATCAGTTGGCCATGATCCGGTTGAAAGGTGCGTTAACTGCTACTACTATTGCGGAGTATTTCCGGGATTGTGGCAAAGATGTGTTGTTTTTGATGGATTCTGTGACCAGGTTTGCATTTGCTCAACGTGAAGTAGGTTTGGCATCAGGTGAACCACCGGCCACCCGTGGTTATCCCCCATCGGTTTTTGCTCTTTTGCCTAAGCTGATGGAAAGGACAGGCCCGGGGCAGAATGGAACGATTACAGCGTTTTATACTGTCCTGGTGGATGGGGATGACTTCAATGAGCCGATTGCCGATACAGTCCGCAGCATTTTGGACGGGCACATTGTCTTGTCTCGTAGATTGTCCAATGCCCAGCATTATCCCGCCATAGATGTCCTGGCAAGCGTCAGCAGGGTAATGCCTGATGTAGTCGATGAAGATCATAACCAGTTGGCAGTCAGGTTTAAGACTCGGCTGGCAACCTATCGGGAAGCCGAAGATCTGATTAATATCGGTGCCTATGTCAGTGGAGCCAACCCACAAATTGACGATGCCATCCAATATATTGACGCTATCAACGATTACCTAAGGCAGCCGGCAGACCAAGGGTCAAGCTGGTCAGAGGCGCTGGAGTTGTTGGAGCGGGCAATGGGAAGTCAGAAAGGCGAAGAGTGATATGGCCAGGTTTGTGTTTCGGCTGCAAAGAGTAAAGCAGGTTCGTATCATCCAGGAAGCTGTCCAGAAACAAAAGTGGGCTCAGGCTCAAAGAGCTTTGCTCCTGGCTCAGCAGAAACTTGCACAGCTAAAGGAAGAAGAGGCGGATGTAGCAGCGTATTGTCATAAACTGACCGATATCCGGATTCGGCCTTGGGCTTATCGGTATCTTGCGAAACTGGACCGCATGATCACCCGCCAGGCAGAAGCTGTGCATGAAGCCGCCTTGGTTGAAGCAGCCGCCCGTCAGGACTGGAATCGGGCGAGAACCGAAAAGGAAAAACTCGAGCGTTTGGAAGCAAGGCATTATGAAGCGTTTATGTACGAGGAACTCCGTAAGGAACAGCACATCCTGGATGATATGAAAAATCATGTGGGGCAGGTTTAAGGGGGATCTCCGTGGTTAGATGGTTAGCTGCAGTTTATACGTTGATTATTTCTGTAATTATAGCATTTGTGCTTCTTACCATTACCGGTTTGATCCAACCGCAGGACAAGCTTATTGAGTATGCGCAATCTATTCAGGCGTTTGCTCCGTATGTTGAAACCTATTATGTAGGTGCGCAATGGCAGGACTGGCATGCCGAGAAGCAGGCAGAATTTGATGCAATTCATCAGGAGATTGAAGCGCAGCACCAGAGCCTGAATGCCAAAGAACAGCAGCTGCATGTGTTAAGCCAGAGCCTGGCCCGTCAAGAGCAAACCCTGAACGAACAGCGGGCCAAAAGCCAATCAGCTGCCAATCTGGCCAGATTATACTCTCAAATGCGGCCTGAAGAAGCTGTGGAAATACTGCAATTAATGGATCAAGAGCTGATTCTCGAGGTCTTGTTGGCAATGGATGAAGAAACCGCAGCTTTGGTTTTAGCTGCCCTGCCCCGGAGTTTGGCAGCAGAATTGAGTACAAGATTTCAGGAAGGGAGGTGAGGGGGATAAGAATTGGAATTGGATATCTATATCCGATTCAGTCCGGTAGCGGTGAGCAGTCCGATCCCAAGGCAGCAGGCGGAGGTTTTCAGGATCTGTTGACTCAGATACTAGCGACAGCTTCTGAGGCGGTAAACAATTTGCCAAACGCAATGAAACCAGAAGTGACCGTTATGGATTTCCTTGCTAAGATCACGGATCAGGAATCTGAGCCGGCTGGCCAGGATGAACCAAAAGCTGACGATACCCTGCTGCAGCAGCTGGTGATGCTGTTGGCATTGAATGTCGATTATAGCGGCACCGCCCAGACTGGTCCCAGTATTGGTGAGGATGCACAAGAAACCGCAAGTGTGCTGGAGACTTTTACTAAAGCTGCTCAAGAGCAGCATGAGAGCACAACGAGACCACAACTCATCAATCTGTTTGAGGGTTTTAAGGCATGGCAGGCTCAACAAGCAGCAAGTGCCGATCGGCAGGAAGGAACTGGCCAATCCGGGATGGAGCAAGGGTCAAATCCGGCCGGGCCGGGGCTACCGGTACAGGCTGGTGCACTGGATGACGGCAGCAGCAGCTATCCCACTGGAGATCTCGCATTAATGCCGGAAAGGAACGAACTGGATCCATTGTTTGGCATCCGGACAAACAGTCCAGAATACCAGGAACCGGACAGGCCGGATCCAGAAGTATCGTCTTTCGACAGGCCTGCACTGGAGATTGAGCAACCAACTGCCCATATCGCTGCACAAGTCGCTGAGGTGCGTTACGGCCAGGAACAGCAGCTTCTTGAGGATATCCCGCTGAGCAGAGAAAATAGCTCAATTTTCATCGGCAGTTTTGAACCAGTGATTGAGCAAGCTGGTCAGTTACAGGAGGACATTGCTGACAATGAGTTGGACCCAGGTATTCCAGATCTCGAAACAGATCAACTGCCAACAGGCGGATTGACCTTTGCTGGCCGAGAGTCACCGCGAATTGAACCTGAGCATATGGTTCAAGAACGAGAAATTGGGTTTCAGCTGGTTCAAACAACAGGCAAAAGTGAGGCCGAGCGCCAGGGTGATAATAAGGCCGGCCTGGATCTGGCCGATGGGCAGTCTCAGCTCGAGGATTTGTCGCCGGAGGCCGAGAAGCTGCCGGCAGGCGATTCCGGAATCGAATTTGCGCAGATGGAAACACAGGAAACTAATCACAGTCATGATCCAAACCAACGCCAGAGCAATTTCCAACAAAGGAGAGTTGATGAAGGGACAGGTTTGAACCAGAGTCCGGGTATCTTGACCAGCCAGGAGATCAATGAGCCGCGGCAGGCTGGCACAGTTGAGAGCAATTCTAACATAGGCCTATTGCGGGAAACGGTTTTGACTCAGATCGTAGAACATGTCAGAATTCAAATTGACGCCCATCAGCAGCAAGTACAGATTAGGCTGAAGCCGGAGCATCTTGGCGATGTCCGGATTATGCTCACAATCAAAGACGGGCTGGTCAATGCCGAGTTCACTACCGAAAATCCTCTTACGGGAGAAATCATCCAGGCGGCTATTCCGGAACTACGCCTTAGTATGCAGCATCTGGGAGTTAACCTGGGCGAAGTGAATGTTGGCTGTAGTTTTCAGGACAAGCAATCCAGCTTTAACGGTGAAAGGCGGCATCACTCCCAAAGGAGCCGATTTGAGCCAAAAGTGACAGCTGGTTTTCAACTGGGGGCAGATTACGACAGCTTCCTCAGGGTGGACTTGCGTGCTTAGAAGGAGGTGGACGAGTGCAGGTAAATACCAATTACGCCTATCAGGCCAATGACACCCAGAACAAGGATGGGGTAAGTAACAGCAACAAGACACTTAATGCTGTTGCGCTGGGTAAAGATGATTTTCTGAAATTGCTCATCACTCAACTGCGTTACCAGGATCCCACAAGCCCTGTAGATGATAAGGAGTTCATTGCTCAGCTGGCCCAGTTCAGCAGCTTGGAACAGATGCAGAATTTGAACGAGACGATTAAGATGATGATGGAATCACAGCAGAAACTGACAGCTTTGGGGCAGGCTACGGCCATGATCGGCAAAGTTGTTGAAATCTATACCGTTGAAGGTGAAAGCCTGTATGGCAAGGTTACCGGTATTCAATTTAAGAATGAATGGCCGGAAATCGTTGTTGACGGCAAGCTGTACAGTTTTTCCGAAATTGTCTCCATCATGGAGGAGGGGACTAGTGTTGGAAACTAAATTTCAGATTCCCAATACAAACCCTGTCATACCGTTAAGTAAACCGGCTCCACCCCAAGCAAAGCCAAAAGCCGGTGCAGCTGCTGCCAGTTTCCAGGAAGTTTTACAAAAGAAGCTGGATCAATCTTGGCTGAAGTTTTCCGCTCATGCCCAAAAAAGGATGGCGGCCAATGGGATCAATCTCAGCGAATCGGAAATGGCAAAGCTTACAGAAGCAGTTGACAAGGTGGAAGCCAAGGGTGGTAGGGAATCATTGATCCTCATGCGTGATATGGCTTTCGTAGTCAGTGTCAAAAACAGGACAGTGATTACAGCCATAAACCACGAGAGGCTGAGAGACAATGTCTTTACCAATATTGACAGTGCGGTGATATCATAGGGCTGGACCTGCAAAGGGAGCCCTTACCTTACTAACCGACTGCAGTAAGGATTAAAGGGAGGTAGAAGCACAAATGATGCGTTCGTTGTTTGCAGGTGTTTCCGGATTGCAGAATCATCAAGTCCGGATGGATGTAATTGGAAACAATATTGCAAACGTAAATACTGTTGGCTTCAAGTATTCACGGGCAACCTTCAAGGAAGCCCTTTACCAAACACTGGCTGCTGCCACCGCGGCCCAAGGAGGGCGGGGGTCTGTCAATGCGCAGCAGGTTGGCTTAGGCTCTAGATTAGGTTCAATTGATGTAATTCATACCCAAGGAGGAACCCAATCATCCAGCAGCGATACCGATTTGGCCATTGAAGGAAATGGTTTCTTCATACTCAGCGATGGCACGAAGCAGTACTACACGAGGGCAGGGATGTTTGGGTTTGACGAGAACAATGCCTTGGTATCCAGGCTGAACGGATTGCCGGTAATGGGTTACCTGGCTGATGTAAACGGGAACATTTCCACAGATGTTGAACTGAAGGCAATCGAAATCACTGAAAGCGTGAGTTCAATCAATGCAACGGCTACGAGCGAAGTTGTTCTCAGCGGTAATATCTCATCGGCCACGGAAGAGGGTGGACAAGTTGTACGGATTGCCACTGTGTATGACGCCAATGGTGATACTCATCGGGTGTTGATCACATTCACCAAGAATGATGGGAACGAGTGGCAGTGGACCGCCCGGTTGGAGGAAGATGATCCGTCAACTGAGTGGGGCAGTGGTACAATCACCTTTAACGATGATGGCACAGTTCAGTCCGTAACAGATGTAGAAGTGGAGATCCCCGCAGCTGCACTGCCTTTGGTGGAAAACACCAATCTCGAGTTCACCCTTGACTTCAGCGGTGTCAGGCAATATGCCGATGAGACTTCCGTTGTAGTCCTGCGGCAGAATGGATTGCCTCCCGGTGAATTGGATGGAGTATCCATTGACCGCTCCGGAATACTGATCGGGAGCTACTCGAATGGTTTGATCAGGCAATTGGGGCAAATAGCCCTTGCCCAATTCAAGAACCCGCCGGGTCTGCTCAAGGTGGGAGACACAATGTTCGAGGCGACCGTTGCTTCAGGCGATGCGGTTAGAGGGCCGGCCAATTCCAAAGGGTTCGGGGCGATCATGTCCAACTCACTGGAGATGTCCAACGTGGATTTAAGTAACGAATTCACAGAGATGATTATTACCCAGAGAGGCTTTCAGGCCAACTCAAGGATCATCACTTCTGCTGATGAGATGCTGCAGGAGCTGGTAAACCTGAAACGATAAACTATTGTAACAAGTGGTAAGGGGCTGGAGAGCCCCTTACCATGAACGAAATGGGGTCTGAAAATGGATCTTTCGCTGCTGTTAGGTCTAGTGCTGGGTTTCGGTTTGATTATTGGTTCCATAGCATTAAGCGGCCACATTGGAGCTTATTGGGATGTACAGAGTATTATGATTACTCTGGGCGGCTCCTTTGCCGCGACAATGGTTAACTTCTCCATCAAGGAATTGGCCAGTCTTGGGCATGTTCTGAAAGTGGCCTTGACCCATAAGGAGCCGAATCCGCTGGAGATTATTGCCACCATTGTGCGATTTGCCGAAATCTCGCGGCGCGAGGGATTACTGGCGCTGGAGGAGAGAGCCCAAGAGCTGGATGAACCATTTTTGCAGAAAGGCATTCAATTGGTGGTGGATGGTACCGATCCTGATTTGGTCCGGGGCATCCTTGAAATTGAGCTCAGCTACATGGAGGAACGCCATTCAGTTGGCCAGCGGATCTTTGAACGGCTTGGCGGGTATTGCCCTGCGTTCGGGATGATTGGAACACTGATTGGTTTGATCATGATGCTGCAGAAGATGGAAGACGCCCGTAATCTTGGTGTAGGAATGGCAGTTGCCCTGATCACCACATTGTATGGCGTAGTTTTGGCTAACCTGGTCTTTTTGCCGATTGCCGACAGACTGCGCTTACAGAACGACAAGGAGGTCTTGGTTAAGGAAATCATGATCGAAGGAATCCTTTCTATTCGCGCTGGGGAAAACCCGCGGATTATCGAGGAAAAACTGAATGCGTTCTTGCCTCGTTATCGTAAGGTAAGCCGGGGAGAAGCCATTGAACAAGTGACTGAGGAAGTGAGGACCGGTGCGCAAGCGTAGAAAGCAGCCAAGCCAACCTGTACAATCGGGTTCACCCTTGTGGATGACAACCTATGCAGACATGGTAACCCTGCTTTTGTCATTGTTTGTGCTGTTGTTTGGCATTTCAAACGTGGATGAAGGCAAGTTCCATGGATTAATGCAATCCATCCGCGGCGGGTTTGGAGTGTTGCAGGGAGGTTTGGTTGCAGAAACCGACCCTGGATTGTTATCGTCAAGTTCCGAGCTTAGTCTGGAGCAGTTACTGCAGCTTAAGGAGGCTCTAGGAGAGTTTATTGATCTGGAAGGGCTGCACGCCTCCGTGATGGTGGAACATGAAGAACGGGGTTTGGTTGTCCGGTTTGCAGACCAGGTGTTTTTCGATCTGGGAAAGGCAGACCTTAAGCAAGAAGCTGTAGCCATTCTTGACAAACTTGGCCCAATTCTCAAGGACATTCCCAACCCTATCCGAGTGGAAGGCCATACCGACAACTGGCCGATCAAGACTGCGCAGTTTCCCTCCAATTGGGAACTGTCGACACACCGGGCAACCCGGGTAATTCGATATATGGTTGAAGAGCTTGGCTTCGATCCTAACAAGCTGTCTGCAGCAGGTTACGGGGAGTATCGTCCGGTTGCCCCCAACGATACTGCGGAAAACCGTGCTTTAAACCGCAGGGTGGACATTGTAATCATGAGGATGGATCTTTGGGCTGAAGAGCCAAAATCTGAGATGGAGTGATGGGCTTTGAGTAAAAAGGTCGAGGTTGATTTCAGATTTGTAATTGTTGCGCTGGCATTGGTAATCATAGCTTCAGTCGGGAGTGCATTCACTGCGTATATGATGCTAGCCCGCAATACTCCCAACACGGGCGCGGAGAAGGCTGACGGTGGCGCCCGGGATATTGGCCCTACATATGAAATCGGTGAATTTACCGTAAATTTGGCCGGAACGAATTCGATCAGGTTTATTCGCACCGGAATCGTATTGGAATTCACCAAAGACAGCGACGTGCGAGAGGCAGAAAGGCGCGAACCGCAAATCCGGGATCGGATAATTACAATACTCCGCACGTGTACCTTGGCAGATTTAAGTGCTCCCGACGGCTTGGTACAGTTAAAAGCCAAACTGATTGGCGCGATCAACGAATTGTTTGGAACGGAAAAGGTTTCTGATATTTTCTTTATAGACTTGGTATTCCAATAAGGGGTTAATCATATGAGTGAGTTTCAATTTACGCAGGCGGAAATGAATGCATTATCAGCCCAAAACCGGCAGATGGATTCTTTGTTCGATCAGAAACTGACCGAACTGCTGCAAGGGGCGAATTTTCTGTTGGAAAAGCACATGATCAAGTTTTTTGGCACGCCCATTTCCATCGACGGGTTTTATGCTGAACGCACACAAGGCCACTTGACGAAGCTTTATGCCGAAGACGAGGCCATCTATGCATACCCTGTCAATTTCCAATTTAGCACTTCGTTTGTATTGATCCACACAAGGGATGCAGAAGAGATGGCCGGTTTCCTCAATGTTGATTTGGTAAGGGCTGTGGATTTGCTGGTCGAGGAGTTCGTGAATACGGTTTCGGAGTTCCTGACTGAGCTGACCGGCTATTGGCACTACGGCAATATCCTGCCTGTGAACAAAATACCTCCAGCCCAGCTTGGGTCCATGTCATCGGTCCCAAGTCATATCGTCCACTATAATATCTGCTTTAATTCATCCAGCGTTGAACTGTTTTGGCTGCTGCAGGGGGACAAACTTCTTGAGGGTATGGACAAGAAAACTGAAAGCCCAATAGTGGGAAGACAAGTTAGGAACCGCCGGGCTGTGAATATCAAAAAACCAAAGGTAGTCCAAATAGAGTCTTTCGAGTTTGACAGTCTTACGGTTGATCAGCCCGAAAGCGCGAGACACTCGATGGAAATTGTCTCTGATGTCACTATTCCCGTGATTGCCGAATTGGGAACCACCACAATGAACCTTGATGAGATCATGAAACTTAAGAGTGGTGATGTGATCACTCTCCAAAAAGCCGCCGGAGATCCTGCTGATGTCTATGTCTTTGATCAGAATATAGCCAGTGCCGAGATCATGGTCGTTGATGATCATCTTGGTTTAAGAATCCTCGAAATTGACAGCAACCTCAATCGGATAAAATCCTAAATTGTGCAGGAGAAACTTGACAAAAATCGAATTTATCACCATACAATAGGATGCAAACTGGGAACAGGTGGGGGTGGCAGTGGTGGATTTGTTTGATTCAGAAATGGTGATTGGTTTTGTTAAAGTAGTTGTTATTCTGGCCTGCCTGATCCCAATCATGTACTTTGTTACCCGATGGTACGCCAAAGCCCACAAGGCGCATAGTACAGTGCATATAAGGGAACGGGTTCCGCTGGGGGGGAACCGGTTCTTATATGTCGTGGAGTGGGCTGAAAACCGGTACCTGCTTGCGCTCGGCGGCCAACAGATTACGATCATCGACAAGCAAGGCGTAGCTGTGTTCCAAACAGGTGATCAAGGATTGTCTTCGGTTCAAGGGGAAGGTGGTGAGTAACCATCATATCAGATCTTGGCTTAAGTATCTTGGAGAATCCAGAGGATCTAACAGTCGCACTACAAATCCTGATCGCTTTGACAGTATTGACACTAGCCCCGTCGATTCTCATTTTAATGACCTCTTTTACCCGTGTTGTGGTTTCGATGTCGTTCATCCGCAATGCGATCGCGACGAATCAGATGCCCCCGAACCAGGTAATTGTCGGGTTGTCGCTTTTTCTGACTTTTTTTATTATGGCCCCGGTATTTGCCGATGCCTACACACAGGGGATTGCACCGTATTTGGCAGGCGAACTTGATCTGGAGGTGGCACTCAACTTAACCCTGGAGCCGATTCGTGAATTCATGTTTAAGCATACTCGAGAGAAAGACCTGGCGATCTTTCTGGAAGCCAGAGGTGAACCCCATCCTGAAACTAAGGAAGACGTCAGCATCTTTGCCTTGGTTCCGGCATTCGTTATTTCCGAATTGAAAACAGCATTTCAAATCGGCTTTATGATCTTTATTCCGTTTTTGGTAATTGATATGATTGTGGCCAGTATCCTCATGGCCATGGGAATGATGATGCTGCCGCCGGTGATGATTTCGCTTCCGTTCAAAATTTTGTTATTTGTTTTGGTGGATGGTTGGAATTTGGTGGTTCGTTCTTTGCTGGTAAGTTTTAATTAGGAGATGAGCTTGATGAGCGAAGTTGAGATCGTCGCTTTAGCCAAGCAAGCACTGACGACTGTCCTGCTGGTTGCCGGGCCTGCTTTGGGCATGGGGTTGATTGTGGGTTTGACAGTAAGTATTTTTCAGGCCACCACTCAGATTCAAGAACAGACTCTGACTTTCATACCAAAAATCATTGCTGTTTTGGCTTCTATACTGTTGTTCGGGCCATGGATGCTGCGTGTGCTGGTCAATTTCGGCAGCCAGGTTCTGGAAAACCTGCATAATTTTGTAGCTTGAACGAGGTTGGAGCCATGCTGGGTTTAGAGGGATACCTGTTGGCATTCATCCGTTTTTCAACGTTTATTTTTGCTGTACCCCCACTTAGGCAAAGAGGGATCCCGGCACAGGCCAAAACCGGGCTTGCAGTTTTGATGGCAATACTGGTGGCCCAACCACTGACATACGTGGGTGATTTTAGTCTTGATTGGGTAGTGTTAGTTATCCAGGAGATTGGTGTGGGCTTGTTGTTGGCGTTTGTTGTTACCCTGGTCTTTGCCAGCATCCAGTTTTCCGGGCAGTTGGTGGATTTTCCCATTGGGTTTGGATTGGCAACCGTTTTTGATCCCCAGTTAGGGGTGCAGCTGCCTGTATTCACGCAGTTTTACTCCTTATTGACAATGGTTATCTTTTTTGCCGTCGATGCTCATCTGTGGATTATAAGAGCCCTGTGCCAGAGTTACCAGTATTTGCCGATTAATAGTTTTTTCACTTTGGAATTTACTCTTGAGGCCATGTCTCAACTAGGCAAGAATCTATTCCTGATCGGGCTTCAGATTGCGGCACCAGTCATGGGGACCATTATCCTTGTTGACGTAAGTTTAGGTGTGATTACGAGGATTGTCCCCCAGATGAATGTGTTCGTGCTTGGATTTCCAATCAAGAACCTTTTGGGGTTGTTTGTAATCATATTGGCAATTCCAGCTTTTGTAGCTCTAGTCGCCAAATTGTTTGCCTATGACGGATTGTTGATGGAGATCATCTACGGACTGATCCAGTCTGGTACTTAGGAGACCAACATGAAAAATTGTTTCGATTCGATCAGGTTCAAATTTGACTTGCAGCTCTTTGCAGAGAAAACAGAGAGCGCCACTCCTCATAAGCGAGAAGAAGTACGCAAGAAAGGCCAAGTTGCCAAGAGTGGAGAGATTGGGCCAGCACTTGTAATCCTGGTGGGATTCTACGTCATAAAATTTGCCATCAGCGGGGGGGTGGAGCGGCTCGATGCCCTTGTGCGGCACTTTCTGGCAAATGCCGCCAGTTGGAATGGCAATGCAGACATGGCTTATGGTTTTTGCTTGGTTGCGCTAAGGGAAATTGCCTTTGTGCTTTTGCCAATATTTGGGGTTTTGCTTTTGGTCAGTTTTGCTGCCCAGTACTTCCAAGTAGGGCTGATGTTCAACCCATCCGTGATCCAGCCTCAGTTAAACCGGATCAATCCTTTTGAAGGGATGAAACGCCTGTTTTCCAAACGGGCCATTGTGGAATGTCTCAAATCGGTTCTCAAGGTTGTGATAGTGGGTTGGATTGTATTTACACAAGTTCGCAACCGCTTACCGTGGCTAACCAATCTGGCAGCGCTGGATATCTCCAACAGCTTCTTGCTTGTTGGCAATTCAATTTTTGCCCTTGTTCAGGCGCTTGGGCTTACTCTGCTGATTTTGGCCGTATTAGACTATTTCTACCAGAAGTGGGAGTTCGAGAAAAATATCCGCATGACCAGGCATGAGGTTAAAGAGGAATTCAAGCAGCTGGAAGGGGATCCCCTGGTTCGTTCCCGAATCCGCCAGAAACAGCGGGAACTCGCATCAAGGCGGATGATGCAGGCAGTTCCAACAGCAGATGTGATAATCACAAACCCTACTCATATCGCAGTTGCTTTACTGTATGAAGCCGACAGGATGTCAGCACCTGAAGTGGTAGCCAAAGGTGCGGGAATTGTCGCTGAGAAAATTCGTGAGCTGGCAAATCAGCATGGTGTCCCTTTAGTGGAGAATCAGCCATTGGCCCGTGCTTTATACCGTTCGGTCGAGGTTGGACAGCAGATTCCTGCAGAGCTCTATGCGGCAGTTGCTGAAGTGTTGGCATTTGTCTACCGGCTCAGGAGGAAAGCACTGTAGCTAATGGGTTGGAGGGTATGACATGATTAATGGTACCGCTCCCTTGCACAAATTAGGGCAATACAGGGATCTCTATGTGGTAATTGCAGTGATTATGGTTGTAATCATGATGGTACTGCCATTACCGCCATTCCTTTTGGATATTCTATTTGCATGCAACATCAGCTTGTCATTACTGGTGCTCTTATTGTCCATTAACATCCGGGAGCCACTCGAAATCTCGATTTTCCCAACGCTTTTGTTGCTGCTGACTCTGTTTCGGCTTGCACTGAGTGTTTCATCCACCCGCCTAATTCTGCTTCGTGCATATGCCGGAAATATCATTAGTGCGTTTGGCGATTTTGTAGTCGGCGGCAATTATATCGTTGGATTTGTTATTTTCTTGATTCTGGTTATAGTTCAGTTTATCGTTATTACCAAAGGCTCGGAACGGGTTGCGGAAGTAGCGGCTAGGTTCACTCTTGACGCAATGCCTGGCAAACAAATGAGCATTGATGCGGATCTCAATGCCGGCTTGATATCAGAAGCGGAAGCTAGGCAGAGACGAGTGCAGATCCAACGGGAAGCAGACTTTTACGGTGCCATGGACGGTGCGTCGAAATTTATCAAAGGCGACGCCATTGCCGGGATTATCATCGTTTTGATAGACTTTGTAGGCGGGCTGTTGATCGGCATCCTCTCCCGCGGTTATGATTTCCAGCGTGCACTCAACACATACACCCTTTTGACCGTGGGTGACGGATTGGTATCACAAATCCCCGCGCTCCTGGTGAGTACCGCCACCGGAATTATTGTCACCAGGGCTGCCAGCGAAAACAATCTTGGCCATGATCTCAACATTCAGCTGTTAAGCAGTCCAAAAACGTTAATGATCACCAGCGGGGTCCTGATGGTGTTTGCGGTGGTTCCCGGCTTGCCTTTCGTTCCGTTTTTTATTCTCAGCGGCTTGTTTGGCCTTTTGGGGTATGCGCTCTTTCGGGAGCAAGCCAGTGTCGAGACAAGTGCTATTGCCGATGAAGCCAGGCGTGAGCTTGAAGAAAGGCGCCAACCAGACAGCGTCCTTTCGCTCTTGCAGGTTGACATGATCGAATTGGAAATCGGTTACAGCCTGATTCCCTTGGTGGACAGCGAACAAGGGGGAGATATGCTCGATCGCATCACAATGATCAGACGTCAATGTGCTTTGGAGCTTGGGATCATTGTTCCCGTGATCAGAATCCGGGATAACCTTCAGCTGCCGCCAAACTCATATGTGATAAAAATCAAAGGAATAGAAGTAGGCAGGGGGCAGCTGATGCTCAACCATTATCTGGCCATGGACGCGGGAAATGTAACTGAACCAGTACCTGGTGAACCTACAAAAGAACCTGCATTTGGCCTTGATGCCCTCTGGATCTCTGAAGAACACCGAGAACGGGCGGAAATGAACGGCTACACTGTCGTGGATTCACCAAGTGTTCTGGCAACTCATTTGACGGAGACTATCCGAAATCACGCTCACGAGTTGCTGGGCCGGCAAGAGGTGCAAACCTTGCTTGACAGCTTGCGGAGTGATTATTCAGCTGTAATCAATGAACTGGTCCCGAACCTGATGACTATCGGCGAGATTCAAAAAGTGCTTCAGACTCTTCTGCGAGAGCAGGTTCCTATCCGCAACCTGGTAACGATTCTTGAATCACTGGCTGATGCAGCTCCCGTCAGCAAAGATTTGGATTATCTTACAGAATACGTGCGGGAAGCATTGGCACGACAGCTTTGCCGTCAATATGCGGAAAATGATGTTCTATTGGTGCTGACGCTTGAGCCGCAGTGGGAGACGGTGATTGCAGAAGGGATTGAGCAGACAGAACGGGGCAACGTCATATCAATAGATCCGCGCATACTGCAGCGTCTTTTTGGCGCACTCAAGTCTGCACTGGATGCAAACAATCTGGTCCAGCCTGTTATCCTGGTCTCTCCACGGGTCAGGCTGGCCCTGAGACGCTTGACGGAAAGGAATTTTCCCAGTTTGATAGTGCTGTCATATAACGAAATTGTCCCGGAAATCCAGGTGCAGACTGTAGGGGTGGTGAAGTGGCCGCATGAGGATTAAAAAATTCCGCGGGGAGACATTGCCAGATGCAGTGACGAAGATGAAGGCTGAATTTGGGGACGATGCCATAATCCTGCAGACCAAAATTGTGAAGAAAGGCCGCTTTCTTGGGCTGTTCGGCAAGAAGCAGTACGAGGTATTGGGGGCAGTTGATCCAAATGCCCAGCCCGGCAGAAAACAAGTTCTCACTACTTCTAGTCATAACCAGAAGCCGGCAGCCGTTCAGGATCAGGATTTGGGCGTTGCAGACAGCAGCAGTGCCATCCAGTTACTATATCAACTGTTATCCAGCCAGGATCTGTCCCATGCTCTGGCCGTTAGAATTGTGAAAACGGTTTTACAACAGGTACCCAAACAAGACTGGAACGAGACCGAGTTGTTGAAAAAAAGCTGAGAACTGAGATCAGCAGTTTAATACAGGTGGATACACCCTGGGAGTTTACTGGAGTACAGAAAGTGGTGGCATTTATAGGCCCCACCGGTGTCGGCAAAACTACCACCATTGCGAAACTTGCGGCGAATTACCATCTTATTGCCCGCAAGAAAGTTGGGCTGATCACTTTGGATACCTACCGGATTGCAGCAGTGGAACACCTGAAAAAATACGCTGATATTATGAATGTACCCCTAACCGCCGTTTATTCCAGCAGTGGATTGGCCTCAGCATTGAATGCTTATGCAGATATGGACTTAATCCTAATTGATACTTATGGATGCAGCCATCATAACCGTGAACGGATGTCAGAGTTGAATATGGCTTTTAATGACCTAAGTGTGGAGAAGTATCTAGTGATTAGTGCAACAACAAAAAGCAACGATTTGATGGCAATTATTGATGCGTTTAAGGAACTGGAAATTGATAATCTAATCATCACCAAACTTGATGAAACACAAAGTTTTGGTATCTTGGTTGAAGCGCCGGATTATGCCCGAGTGCCGATCGCTTTTATTACAAATGGGCAAAGTGTGCCAGATGATATAGAAATTG
>JGI24502J29692_10009004_pt1 | contig 16263 bp, 16 predicted proteins | sample BioPla3RNA1_FD_29692 | JGI IMG/M metagenome (IMG submission 29692)
AATGAAGGTCGCATATACGAACGTTTTTCTTTTTGAAACCCACTCCTTTTTGAAACCCACTCCGTTGAGGAAACGATAATTCAGTTTTTTTAAAATGAAATGAAAGCCTTTACATCGAGGGAAGTTATGGCAAAATTGAAATTGGAAAATGTAAACAAGATCTATCCCAATGGGTTCCAGGCCGTTTATGATTTCAATTTGGAAATAGAAGAAGGCGAATTCATCGTTTTGGTCGGGCCTTCCGGCTGCGGAAAATCGACGACGCTGAGAATGATTGCCGGTTTGGAAGATATCACGAGCGGTAACTTCCTGCTCGATAGCAAGCTTGCCAATACGCTCTCCTCGCGCGATCGCGGCGTGGCGATGGTTTTTCAATCCTATGCCCTTTATCCGCATCTGAGTGTCTTTGACAACCTCGCTTTCGGTCTCGATTTGCGGGGATATGACGAGGACTACATCGAAGAGAGGGTCGTGCACACGGCGGGAATCCTGGGGCTCGCGGATTACCTTGACAGGAAACCGCGGGAACTCTCCGGCGGGCAGAGGCAGCGGGTCGCCGTGGGGCGGGCCATCATCAGAAAAGCCGACATCTTTCTGATGGACGAGCCCCTCTCCAATCTCGACGCCAAACAGCGCGTCACGATGCGCTCGGAAATCATCGATTTACATCGGAAGGTTGGGGCGACCACGGTCTACGTCACCCATGACCAGGTCGAAGCGATGACGATGGCGGACCGCATCGTCGTCATGAAAGAAGGATACATCCAGGCGGTCGGGACTCCGGAAGAGCTGTATTTCAAACCCAGCAACACTTTCGTTGCTGGTTTCATCGGTGAACCGCCGATGAATTTCATAAATTCCCGCGTCGAGGGCAATGCGGTCAGATTTGAAAAAGCCGGCCTGAAACTGGATATTCTGGATGCCTTTCCGGCCGTGAAAAAATATCGCGATGTAATCTTCGGGTTCAGGCCCGAAGCCATAAAAGCCGGGCATAGTTTTGGGGAAGGGATTCTCGCTCTTGAGGCCGAGGTCGAATTGACCGAGCTTTTGGGCGATACGGCCAATGTCTATGCCTGCATCGGCGGACACAACATCATTCTGAAAGTGGAACCGTATGAGATACCGAAAACCGGTAGCGTGTTCAAATTCTCGGTTCCCTATGAGAGCCTTTACTTCTTCGACCGCGAAACCGGCAAAACGATCAACATTTAAGAGGCCGCATGCAAAAAATCTCCTTAAAAAGCTATCGTTTATTTGACCTCGCTGTGTTCACGGTATTGCTTGCGGTTTTTGAAGTGATCGCGGTCAGGGCCGTCGGCTGGTTCGGCGAACTCTACAGCATCTCCCTGTTCCTCACGATCTCATTGCTGGTGATGATGCGCTGGGGAGCCTGGTCCGCGGTGACGATTCTGGCGGGAGCGCTCGCCTATTGTTGGGCGAACGGCGCGGCTTTTGAAAATTATGTGGTTTACGTCATCGGAGACCTGTTCCTGCTTTTCAACCTTTTTTGGTTCTTCCTGGGGAAGGGCCGGGTCCGGAAAGGATATTTCTCCATGCTTTTCGTGCTCTCGGGCTATCTCCTGACGGAACTGGGGAGGGCGATTGTTTCCGCTTTCTTCGGAAGAAATTTCATTTCCGCCCTCATCGGTTTTCTCGGGACTGATTTGATCAACGCGCTCTTGGCGTTGTTGATTGTGGAGATAGCGAAAAGGCAGAACGGGTTGTTCGAAGATCAGATTGAATACATGAGGAGACTCAGGGAGGAAGAGTGGAAGCGAGACGCTGACAATGAGGTGTAATATGGAGAAAAAAATCATCGATGATTATCTGAAATATGATTCCGACGCGGGCCGCTATGTGATGGATCCGGAACAGGAAGTCCGGGACCGGGTGGAAAAGGATTATTGGAAGATGGTTCTGAGGAACCTGGTCCGCGATTGGCGCCTCTATCTCATGCTGGTGCCGATGCTCTTCATTTTCCTCTGCTGGCGGTATCTGCCGATGTATGAGTTGCTGGCATCCTTCAAGGTGAATCTGACCGGAACCAATAGGGTTGCGGAAATGGAATTTGTCGGCTTCAGCAACTTCTACGAAGTCATGTTCGGAAGCCGGAGGATGATGTTCTGGCAGGCCTTCCGGAACACCTTTGTCTTGAGTGCCTACGGCCTGCTCTTCGGGTTCCCGGTGCCGATCATTTTGGCGCTCTTCTTCAACGAAATAAAATCCAATGCCTACAGGAGCGTCCTCCAGGTCTTCACCTACCTCCCGAGGTTCATCTCGACCGTCATCATCACGACGCTCGTTTGGATGCTTCTTTCCGGGAAGGGCATCGTGCCCGGAGCGACTCCCGGCGTCATTTCCAAATTGCTGGTCAATCTCGGGCTCATCAGCCAAGAGACCGCAATCAGGGGGGTCATGTACCACGCCGAGTATTTCCGCGCGGTCTACATCATCCAGGGCATCTGGGAGGGCGCCGGTTACGGTTCAATTGTCTATTTCGCTGCTGTGATTGCCATCAGCCCGACCAATTACGAGGCCGCGCAGATGGATGGCGCCGGAAAAATGCAGCAGCTACGCTACGTCGTCCTGCCGGCGATGCTTTCTACGATTGTCATCATGCTGATTGTGCGCATCGGCGCACTGCTTTCCATCGGCTACGAAACCGTGCTCCTGCTCCGGCATAACAACACTTACGTGACGGCGCAGGTAATCTCAACCCTGGCAATTGACTGGAAGGATGAAGCGAACGTCAACCTCGCGACCGTTCCGGAAATGGTCAACAACATCACCAGCATGCTCCTCGTCATCGGAGCGAACATGATCAGCCGCAGGGTCACGGAGACGTCCCTGTATTAAGAGGAGATGCCCATGAAGAGAAGACTGGAAATATCGGAATTGATCTTTAAAATTCTGGCATATTTTTTCCTGACTGTTTTCGCGCTTTGCTGCTTATATCCCTTCATTTACGCGATTTCTTCCGCGATCAGCGGCAAGTACTACGTCGACACTAACAGGATTATTCTGCTTCCGAAAGAGATCCAATTCCTTGCCTTCAAGGCGGTATTCGAAAACAACAGCTTTTGGTCGAACTATGCCAACACCCTTTTCCTGACCTTTTTCGGAACGATTTTTTCCCTGGTAACTTCGATTTTGGGCGGCTACGCCCTGAGCAAAAAACGGCTCCTGTTCAGGCGTGTCTTCAATTTCTTCCTCGTTTTCACAATGTGGTTTTCCGCCGGCGTCGTCCCACAATTTCTGAATTACGTGGCGACGCAGAGGGTTTTCCGGGATATCGGCATCTATGACGACAAATGGATGATCGTCATCGCCATGGGCATGAACGCTATGAACATCGTGCTCTTAAGGAATGCCTTCGAAAGCGTGCCTTCGGAAATCGAGGAAGCGGCAATCGTGGACGGGGCCACGGAATTCCAGGTCCTGACCAAGGTGTATGTTCCGATGTCGAAATCGACCATCGCCACGGTGGGTCTCTTCTTCGGAATCTCGCGCTGGAACGGCTATTTCTGGGCGCGGATGATGATTAGGAACCCCAATGAATGGCCGCTCCAGGTCTACATCAGGAATTACTTAGAAAACAACATCTGGAACTCAGACGCGGACACCATCTTCAATAATCCCTATGCGGAAACGTCGATCGTTTATGCGATGGTCGTTTGCGCAATCATCCCCATCCTGATTATTTACCCCTACATCCAGAAGTATTTCGCCAAAGGCGTGAACCTGGGCGGGGTAAAAGAATGATTTTTAGCTTTTACATGGCAACATGAAAAAAATATAGAAAAGGAGAAAAGCGAATGAAAAAATTTAGGTTAGTTGTATTAATCTTGTTGGTATCCTTATTCGCGTTCGCTTTGGCTGCCTGCGACGGTAAGACACCTTCGTTGGAGTATTCAGAGGGAACGGAATTGAAGCTGGCGGTTGCCCACAACAGCACGGCCACGACCATCACCTACCAAGACTCCGAGATTGTAGGTACTGGTTTGGAACTTGCGGACGGAGTAACCTACCAAATCGATGATTTGAAACCGGTTTGGAAGGAACTTGAAAACCGGCTGAACGTGAAATTCAATAACGTCTATGCCGGCAACACCTCGGCGCAGAACGAGTACCGTTATTGGAAAAACCTGAACTTTGAAGGAGTTGACGTGGTTGTCGGGAACGCCGACGAAATGGCGGAGGACGGAAAGACGGGCAAAATCGTCAACCTTGCGGAATATCTTGAATACATGCCCAACTTCAAGAAATTCCTGGATGAAAACCCGATCGTTTATCTGTCCGTGATCAGCAACCTCGAAACCGGAGCGATTTATTACGCGCCCTATTTCGACGGTTATGACGACATCGAAAAGTATTATCTGATGCGCACCGACTGGCTCGAAAAATTGCTTGACGGTGAAGGCGATTTCACCGCTGTAAAGAGCGACAAATTCAGTGACATCATCGGCGAAGCAGTTTATGAGCCCTACATGCCGACAAGCGGAAAATTGGAGATTCTGAGCTTGAAAGAAGACGGCAGCGGCACGGAAACAATCACCAAGGATTTTGACACCGATTATGGCAACATCATCGAATACATGAACGAGAACGTTACTGCCAATACCACGGGCGTTCAGCTTGTCAACATGCTCCGGAATTACATCGACGAAGCATACGGCGGCTATTACGGAACCAAACGTTCCAACCTCTTTGCCGGTTACAATGCTTGCTGGGATGCGGACGAACTCGTGGCTCTGCTCCGCTGCGTCGTGACCAACACCCATGCTTTGACGGGCCAGAACGAAGACAAAGTCGTCGGACTCTTCCCGCGTGAATACACGCTGAACAGAACGAGCGACCTCTTCTCCCTGGTCAGCCTCTTCGGAGTGCGCGGCAATGAATCCCGCAACGACTATCTCTACTTTGACGCGGAAGGGAATCTCCGCGATGCCCGCGCCGATGTGGAGTTTTCGGAAGCGATCAACAAACTGAATCAGCTGTACAAGGAAAAACTGATTCTTCAGGATTTCGACACTCACACCAATCCCATTTATAAGATCATGTACCAAGAAAACAAAGGGTTCATGATTTACGACTACTGCCAGACGCAGACCCTTTACAACGCAGACGAGACCACCCTTGAAAAAGAACCGAATTTCAATCTTTCGCCAATCATCAACCCCGTCGCGAAATGGTTCGACGGAAGCAATGTGGAAGACGGCGAGGATAAGGGTGTCTGGATGCGCTTCACCGAATCCTGGCGTTCGGTCAAGACCAACGGTTGGTGCATTCCCACAACCTGCACGGGTGATGCGCTGAACGCGGCAATCGCTCTCTTCGATTACATGTATTCCGATGAAGGGCACATCCTGATGTCCTATGGTCCGGATGCATGGAGAAGCGGCAATACGATTACTTACAAGGGCGAAGAAATCCCCGAGCTTTCGGAAGCCGCTCTGGATGAGCTTTGGGATCTCGCGGGCGGAAACTACACCAACTACGCACGCCAGTACTTAGGCTCGACGCTCCCGGTCGGATTCGTCAAGAGCCAAGGCATGGAATACCAGTGCACGACTGAAGGCGGCAGGAAAGGATCGGAAATCGTTTCGAGAGCCATCGCCAACGGCGTCCTGAAACATGTCTCGCCGGAAATCTCCGACAATCTCTACTACACGATGGTGCCGACGGTGCTGCCGACAACTGCCGAAGAAGACCTGCTCATCTCGCAGTACGGAGCGCTCGGGTCGTCCGGACTGTATTCGCGTACGAAAGATAGATATAATATCTACACCGAAGTCATCAAGAACGGATTCGGTTCGGATGTCGAGTTGAACAACACTTTCATCACGACCATGCCCGAAAGCGCTCAGGACTTGGTCGATGAGTATGAGGAACTCGGAGGAACCGCCTACATCGTCGTCAGACAGAGTGCATGGCAGAAACTCCTGACATATTACAGATACGAAATCATGAAAGAATAAAGCCTGAAAATGAGCCGTGGCTCTCTAAAAGTTGAGAGCCACGGCCCTCTAAAAGAGGTCGGTTATGAAAAAACAAATGATATTTCAAAAACTTGTTTGCCTTATCGCCCTGCTTGCCGCGGCGATTGCCTTCTTTTTCTCCCTGGGGCTCCTGACCGACATTTACAAGCTGATGTTCGCGGTCGGGGTGAGGGGGAGCGAGCTTTTCAAACAAATGCAGCCCTTCAATCGGCAGCTTGTCATCCGCTGCATTGCCATGATCCTTCTGGCGGTTTTGCTTTACGTCACCAGAACGCAGCTCAGGAGAAGGTATTACATCTCCAACTATGTGGCGATTGGGGGAACGGTCATTTTGAACGTCCTCTTCTCAAGCCTTTCCATCGCCCGCATTTTGGAATACAAGCGGAGATTTTTGACGGAAGTGGACTTTGAGGCCTGGCTTGCGTTACGGGAGAGCATACCCGATTTCCCCTATACTGAATCGACGCTTTGGCTGGATCTCAACATCGCGATGCAGTCCCTAGTCATCGCGGCCTCGCTTTTGCTGGTCATCAATCTGCTTTGGAAAACCAAACTGATGAAATTTGAGGACAAATTGCTTTCCGGAAAGATTAAGCCGGGCAGTTTGCAGTTGGAGGTCTGAAATGCCGAGGAACTGGGCTTCAATCGACAAAATGAAATATAAGAAAGATTCTTTCGCCTTCGCCCTAGCCGTTCTCGGTTTGCTGGCGAACCTGGTCTATTTCTTTCTTCTCTATAAAAACAACCACAATTTCTTTTATTCGTATCTGATGGGGATTTCCGTCATCTACAATCTCGTGTTCATGCTGGTCGTGTTCCTTTCGGCGGAAGAAGTCAAAGCCTACCATAGGAATTTTTCCTATGTTCTGTTCGCGCTTTCCCTGATCCAATTCGCGAGAATCTTCATTTATCCGCGGCTCGCTCTCGAGGCGGGGGTGATTTCGGAAGGAATCAACAAATCCCTGGTGATTTGGCTCATTATTTCCGGAATCTTTCTCCTGCTTGCGTCCGTGAGAAGTTTTTGGAGCTCAACCCTCCTGAAGCGTTATCTCGAGGGGAAAATCAAATTCCCGCCGGCGGATGAGGTGTGATATGCCCAAGGTAGAAATGCAAGGATTAAAGAAAATCTATGACAACGGCGTTGAAGCGGTGCATGACTTCAATCTTGAGATTGAGGAAGGCGAGTTCGTCGTTTTGGTGGGCCCTTCCGGCTGCGGGAAGACGACGACGCTCAGGATGGTGGCCGGCCTGGAAGACATAACCAGCGGCAGGCTCATCATCGACGAGAAGGACGTCACGACGATGCCGCCCAAGGACAGGGACATCGCCTTTGTTTTCCAGAATTACGCGCTCTACCAACACATGACAGTGTACCAAAATATGGCTTTTTCCCTGGTCCTGCGCCGGGAAAACTCGAATCTGATCCATAAGAAAGTGCTCGCGGCCGCGGAAATTTTGGGATTGACTTCCCATCTCAACAAGAAGCCGAAGCAGCTTTCCGGGGGAGAAAGGCAGAGGGTCGCCATCGGCCGCGCCATCGTCAGGGATCCCAAACTCTTCCTCTTCGACGAGCCCCTGTCCAATTTGGACGCGAAGCTCAGGAACGCGATGCGGCGCGAATTGCTGCTCCTGCACCAGAAACTCCAGGTGACAATCATTTACGTCACCCACGACCAGTTGGAGGCCCTGACTCTTGCGGACAAGATCGTCTGCATGTCGATGGGCCATGTGCAGCAGATCGGCTCGCCCCTGGAGCTCTATTACCGCCCCAGCAATCTTTTCGTCGCGAGTTTCATCGGGCTTCCGCCGATGAACCTTTTCGACGTCGAGGTGAAACCCGACAGGATCTCCTCGCCCCATTTCGAAGTGCCCCTGGATGAGGAAAGAAGGAGGCTCCTCAGGGATTATGTCGGGAAAAAAGTGGTCTTGGGCGTGAGGCCGGAAGACATCTATGAGCACGGGGAGATAGCTTTCCGGGTCACCAACAACGAAAACCTAGGGCAATCGACACTCGTTCACGGCTTTGCGAGGGACCAGAAATTGGTGTGCAAATTCAGGCGCTGGACGAATTACCGCCCCGGCGATGTCATCAAAATCGGCTTTAACATGAACCGCATCCATTTCTTTGATAAAGAAACCACGAAGGCAATCAGGTAGGAAGCATGAAGAAAATCAAGGCATTCTTTCAAAAACAGAAACCGAAAAGTAAGGAATGGTTCCGGAAGAGATTGGTCACTTTGAAGCGCAGACCCTTCTTCATTCCGCTCACGATGCTCATCATTTCCTGTTTCGTCCTCAATCTGAGTCTGACGGCCTACTCCGACACGGTCGCGCAGATCAACGAACCGGGAATGGGCCTGACACTCTTCGTCATCGCCCTCTGCTCTTATCTTACGATTGTCGGTTTCGCGACCGCCTTCCCGAACCGCAAAAAACCGAAAATCGCTTCGGTCGTTTTGGTATGTCTGATGCTCCTCATCTCCATCGGCTGCCAAATCCTCTTCCATTATTTCATCCGCTATGGGACCGAACTGAAACCGAACCCGATCGTGATCACGCCGTCGAAGGCCTTCATTCTGAAAGCGAAAAAGAATTCCGTCGCCCACGCCGTCTGCAATTTCCTGAGCCTGCTTCTGATCGTCACGATGCCGGTTTACGGCAAATGGCTCGGGAAAATCGACACGAGCATCAAAGCGGTTGACGAAATCCACATCGAAAAGCTTGAGCTTGCGGAAGAGGAGAAATATTGAGGATGAAAAAAGAAAATCATCCGCAAAAAAATGTCCAAGATTATTATGAGTTGAAAACCGAAGCGGTCGAAAAACTCGCAAGCGCCTTGAAGGAAGAAGAACCAGCCGAAAAACCCACTCAGGATCCCTACAAAGTCGACTGGTTCGCCAGAATCCCCGCTTGGGTCAAGGCGTTATTTGTGAAATACTGGGTCGCGGGCGCGCTCTGCTATTTCGGATTTTGGGGCCTGGGCTTGGCCATCGGGGACGTATTGGACAATCTTGTCTTCGTCGGTGTCCTGACGGGAGCGGTCACCGATCTTCTGGTCAACAGCGCCTTTCTATATTTTGAAACGGACAAGAAAGAATTTCGGAAATTCATGATGATTCCCGTTTCTTCCAAGAAGATTTGGCCCCTTTTCGTCAACATTTTATACGGGCTCCTCGTCACCTTTTCGGTTTTTTACATCTACATGCTGATTAATTATACGGTTGTACAAGCAAGGGGGTTGCCCGAAGGCAGCATTGTTTTGGGAGTGGAGCCACTGTTGTACGGACTCTTCTTCCTCATCGTTGACATGTTCTTCATTTCCATCAAGAACTGGGTGGTTTCCGTCATCCGAAAATCCAAAAAAGCATGACATCAGTACCTTTCTGATGTTTTTTTTTTGCCCATATACGAAAATTATATAATAAACCGTAAAATCATTGCTTTTTTTGTCTGTTCCCGGGTGCGTGGGTTTGTATTTTTTCTTGCTTAAATAATTTCCATATGCTATAATAATACAAGTATAAGAAGCTGTTTTAGAGCCAAAAAAAGAAAATGGGGGCATACCATGCAAATTTTTAAGATTGATGGCGTCTTATTTAAAACCATGGTTGTGAACGGCGCCGAATACTTGAAGCAGAATTATCAGAAAATTGACGTCCTGAACGTCTTCCCGGTTCCGGACGGCGATACCGGCACCAACATGAGGATGACAATCGAAGGCGGAGTGAACGAAATATATTCGCTAAATGAAGAAGACATTTTCGAGGTTTCCAAGAAATTGTCGCGGGGAATGCTGATGGGCGCCCGGGGCAATTCGGGGGTCATTCTTTCCCAATTGTTCCGCGGCATTTCCAAGGGTTTGGAAGGCAAGAAGGCAGCCAACGCGGTCATTCTTGCTCAGGCTTTCGCGAGCGGCGTGAAACAGGCTTATAAGGCGGTCATGAAGCCCGTCGAAGGAACGATTCTCACCGTCGCCAGGGAAGCCAGCGAAAAAATGCAGGCAATTTCTTCTTCAAGAATGACAATCAATGAATTCTTTGAGGAGTTTCTCGCCGAGGCGAAAGCTTCGCTTGAGAGAACGCCCGAATTGCTTTCGGTTCTGAAAGAAGCAGGTGTGGTCGATTCCGGCGGGGCAGGTTTGGTTGTGATTCTTGAAGGCATGGCAATGGCTTTGGAAGGCCAGTTCGTTTCGGAAAAACCCGTCGAAGGGGCCATGCACACGGTCGGAACGAAATTCATCAGTAAAATCGAGGACGTTGATTTTGGTTATTGCACGGAATTCATTCTCGAGCTATCGAAAGTGGACAATCCCGACGAAATCGAAGAAGAGGAAATGGCGAAAGTCTTTTCCGCTTTCGGCGATTCACTCGTCATTGTCAAGGACGAGGACATTCTGAAAGTGCACATCCACACCCTGAAGCCGGGGGATGTCCTGAATGTCGGTCAACAGTACGGCGAATTCGTCCATCTGAAAATCGAAAACATGACCATCCAGCACAATGAATCGGCGGAAATCCGGAACGGAGTGAGCCATCAGGAGGGGGAATGCTACTGCGGCGAATACCATGCTCCGGATGTGAAAAAGCCCGAAGTGCGGAAGAAATACGCGATTGTGGCCGTCGCCACCGGCAAGGGTCTCATCAATGCTTTCAAAGAAATGGGAGCGGATTACATCGTCTCCGGGGGTCAGAGCATGAATCCGTCGACCGAGGATTTCATCCGCGGTTTTGACATGCTGAATGCGGATAACATCATCGTTTTTCCGAATAACGGGAACATCATCCTCGCCGCCCGCCAGTCCGCGAAAATCTATACCGAAAGCAAGGTGCATGTTGTGGAAACGAAGAGCCTTGCGCAGGGGTTCGCGGCGCTGACGATGCTGGACTTAAACGGGGAACCCGAGGAAATTCTCGAGGATTTGAAACCCACGATCGAAAATGTCACCACCGGTCTCATCACCTATTCGATCCGTGACACCGACATCAACGGCATCCACATCAAAAAGGACGATTACATCGCCTTATGCAACAACCAAATCGTCGCTTCCCACAGAAGGCGTTTTGAGGCCGTCAAAGCGCTGCTGAAGGCTGCCGTCACCGAAGAAAAGGAAATCATCACCATCATTCACGGGGAAGGAGTCACGCAGAAAGAAGTCAATGATTTGGTAAAATACATTGAAAGAAATTTCAGCAATCTTGAGATCGACGTGATTGAAGGAAATCAAGAAGTCTATAGCTATATCCTAGCGATAGAATAGGGCTCTTGCCCTTTTTTTGTAAGGAGAGAAAGATGAAGGATGTTTTGCTGCGCAATTTGGATTATATTTCTGCGCGCCAGGCACAGATATTCAAAAGGCACGAGATCGTCACGGTCGAAGACCTGCTCCTGAGTTTTCCCACGAAATTCGATGACTACACGATTGTGAGCATCAAGGACGCTCTTCCCGAAGTGCCGCTGACGATTGCCGGCGTCATCCAAAGCAAGGCCACCGTCACCAACATCAAACCCAAACTCACATTGATGAGCTTCTATGCGGATGTGGAAGGGAGGAAGATCAGGGTTTCGATCTTCAACCGCCATTTCCTGAAGAACCGCATCTATTACGGGGTCTATGTGCGCCTGACGGGAAAATTCAGTGCCAACATGAAATCTTTCACTGCCGCCGAAATCAGTTTTGAAGAATTTTCCAGCAACATCACCCCCGTCTTTAACATCAAAGGCATCAAGAACGCCAAAGTTTTGGAAATCAAAGAACGCGTTTTTGAGGATTTCGGGGACGGCATCGAAGAAATTCTTCCGGAAGAGGTCAGAAAACGCCACAATTTGATTTCGCGCTACCACGCCATCAAATACATCAATCTCCCCGAGGAGACGGAGGAAATCAAAAAGGCAATCCGGCGCATCAAATTCGAGGAACTCCTGCTCTATCAGTTGAAAATCAAGTATCTTTTGTACATGAGAAAAAACTATCCCCAGGGAGTTGCCATTGAATTCGATGAAAAAAAGGTCGCTGACTTCATCGCCAGCCTGCCCTTCCGGCTCACGGAGGACCAGAGCAGGGCGGTGGAAGAAATCCTGGGCGACATGGCGAGCAATTTCAAGATGAACCGCCTGCTCCAGGGCGAGGTCGGGAGCGGAAAAACCGTCGTCGCCGCGATCTGCCTCTACGCGGCCGTGACCGCGGGTTACCAGGGAGCGATCATGGTTCCGACCGAAGTGCTCGCGCAACAGCATTTTCAGACATTCAGGGAACTCTTCGAAAACACGGACGTTAACATCCAGATGCTTTCCGCATCCCTTTCCGGAAAAGACAGAAAAACAATTCTTGAAGGATTGAAGAACAAGACGGTCGACATTGTTGTCGGGACCCATTCTCTTTTCGGAAAGGACGTTGTTTTTGAGAAACTCGGCCTGGTCGTCACCGACGAAGAGCACCGTTTCGGCGTGAAACAAAGGGTTTCGATTGTCGGGAAGGGGCATTTGATCGACCACCTGAAAATGAGCGCGACGCCGATTCCGCGGACGCTCGCCATTTCCGTGCTCGGAGAATCCGACATTTCGGTCATCAGGGAGCTTCCCGGGCAAAGGAAGGAACCGATCACGAAATACCTGAATTACAAGGATATGGACTTGGTCCACGAGCACATCCAGAACCAAATCAAATCCGGACGCCAGGTCTACGTCATCACGCCGATGATTGAAGAATCACCGGTGATGGAACTTGAGAACGCAACCGACATCTATGAGCAGTTCCGCGAAAGGTACAGCGGAATCTGCGAAGTGGGGCTGATCCACAGCCGCCTGAAAACCGCGGAAAAAGAAGAAGTGATGAAGAAGTTCCAGGACAATGAAATCCAGATCCTGGTCTCAACCAGCGTCATTGAAGTCGGCGTCAACGTCGTCAACGCCACGACCTGCGTGGTTTTGGATGCCGACCGTTTCGGGATCGCGCAGCTCCACCAGATGCGGGGCCGCGTGCGGAGGAGCGACGAACAGGCATATTGTTTTTTGGTGAGCGATTCTGAAGCGGAAACCGCGGTTGCGCGGCTGAAGCTTGTGGAAGGGAACAACGACGGTTTTGTGCTGGCGGAAGAGGATCTGATCATGCGGGGACCGGGGGATCTCTTCGGAGAAAGACAGACCGGTAACATCCCCTTTAAAATGGCGGATTTGGTCCTTGACCGCGAATTGCTCCTGGAAGCGGACGCGGAAGCGGAAGCGCTCATCAACGAAGGGAAACTCTTTACGGAAGAATACGCGAAACTCTACGAAATCGTGCACAAAAATTATCTTGAGAAAAAAGAATTCTTGGATTAGGAGGGCATTATGGTAAAACTGGCAATCGATGCCATGGGCGGGGACCATGCGCCCAGGGAAATCATCAAGGGCGTGCAGCTCGCATTGGCGAGATTTTCCGATGTCGAGTTTTTGCTTTTCGGTGTCGAAAAGGAAATCGCCCCCCATTTTGCGGGCGAAGAGAGGGTGAAAATTATCCATTGTTCCGACGTGATCGACATGGGGGAACAGGACCCGATCGGCGCGGTGAGAAAGGGTAAGGATTCCTCGCTCGTCAGGGCTTTCCGGGCAGTCCGCGACAAGGAAGCTTCCGGCGTCGTCTCCGCCGGGCCCACGCAGGGCGTTGTCGCGGCGGCTCATCTTGTCATCAGGAGAATCAGGGGCATGAAACGGGTCGCGATTTGTCCGACGCTTCCGGAACTGGGCGGAAAAAGGCGGCTCCTGCTCGATGTCGGCGCGAACACGGAACTTAGGAGCGAGCATCTCTTGCAGCTTGCGCAATTCGCCTCGATTTACGCGCGCGAAGTCATGGGAGTGGAAAACCCCCTGGTCGGCCTTTTGAACATCGGCACCGAACCCGGGAAGGGAAGGGAACTGGAAAACGAAACCCATGAGCTTCTGAAAAACGATCCCAATGTCAATTTTTACGGAAACGTGGAAGGGAAAGAGCTGTTCACGACGGATTGCGACATTCTTCTCACCGACGGCTTCACCGGTAACATGGTTCTCAAAACCTGCGAAGGCGTCGCCAGGGCAGTGGGCAATTTCCTGAAAGAGGAAATCAACACCTTCGGAAAGAAAATCGGCTATCTCTTCATGAGAAAGGTTTTCAAGAAATTCAAAAAAACCATGAGCCCCGACGAAATCGGCGGCGCCAATCTCTTCGGAGTCGACGGAATCGTCGTCAAGGCGCACGGCTCCAGCGACGCCTATGCCTTTTCCAATGCCATCAGGCAAGCCCGGCTCGCGGTTTTGGGCGATGTTGTCGAGAAAATGAAGAAGATCATCGGGGACGGGAGCGATGAGTGAGGATAAGATAAAGGAGGTCCTGACCAGGCTCGGACTCAGGGCCAAGGACATCTCCCTCTATGTCACCGCCTTCACCCACCAATCATATGCCAACGAGCACCGGGTGGAAAGCAACGAAAGGTTGGAATACTTGGGCGATGCGATTCTTGATTTTCTGGTGGCGGAATACTTGTATAAAAAATTTCCGGATTTTCCGGAAGGAAAGCTGACGCGGATCCGTGCCAAATATGTCTGCGCGAAGGCCAACAGCAGCTATGCCCGGCAAATCGGCCTCGACGAATGCTTGCTTTTGGGAAGGGGCGAAGAAGAACAGGGCGGGAAATCGAAACCCTCCCTGCTCGGGGACCTCTTCGAAGCTTTCGTTGGGGCGGTCTATCTCGATTCCGGGCTGGAGGCGGCGAGAGGATTGCTTGCCGAGATAGTGTTTCCGAAAATCGGAGCTCCGGACAGCGACTTCTTTTATGATTACAAAAGCCGGCTTCAGGAATACATCCAGGCGGAAAGCCGGAAGGGCGTCGAATATATGCTTATGAAAGAAACGGGCCCCGCGCATGACAAAACCTTCACCGTCGGCGTCTACCTTGACGGGCTCAGGCTCGGAACCGGAGTCGGAAAAAGCAAGAAGGAAGCCGAACAGAAAGCGGCGCAGGACGCTTTAAACAAACTTGTCACAAAATGAGGTGAAGTATGTACAATCTCATCAAGGACGACATCATCTCCTTTGATAAACTGATGATCGAAAAATACCATCTCCTTGGGCTGGACGAAACCGATGCGATCGTGCTGATTAGGCTGAATGATTTGCTGAAGCGGGGGGAGCGGAGCCTTTCTTTGGAAAAAATCGCTCCGACCATGAAAATCAAAACCGAGGAATTGGGAATGCGGATTGTGGATCTTGTCACCAAGGGCTTCATCACCCTGGAACTTTCTTCGGTCGACGCGAAGGAAGTCTTCAGCCTCGACGAAACCTACCGGCGGCTCGTATTTTTATTGGAAGCCGAAGACGAAGATCTGAAGGACGAAGCCGTCAAACGCAAAATCAAAGCAACTGTTTCGCTTTTGGAGAGGGAACTGAAAAAAACCCTGAGCCCGCTGGAATTGGAAATGGTGAACCGCTGGTATCTGGAAGGAAAATACAGCGACGAAGACATTGAAGCGGCGATTCTGAAAGCCCTGAAATATAAGAACCGCGGCGTCGCTTTCATCGACCGCTCACTTGCCGCTTCCAAAAAAGAAGCGGAAAAAGAGCCCCTGCCCGAGGGCGAAAACATCATGGATTTGTTTAAGAAGGTTTATGCCAAGAACAAATAGAATCTGCAGGGAACTCGCCCGCATGTATCCGGATGTGAAAAGCGAGCTCGATTACCGGAACCATTTCGAGCTTTTGATAGCGGTGGTCCTTTCCGCGCAGACGACCGATGTTTCCGTGAACCGCGTCTCGCCCGAACTCTTTTCCAAATATCCGGATGCCAAGGCCCTTTCGGAAGCGCAATTCGAAGACGTGTGGGAAATCATCAAAACGATCGGTCTTGCCAATACAAAAGCCAGGAACATCATTTCCTTAAGCAAGAAGCTCGTCACCGAAAAAAACGGCCGGGTTCCGGCGGATTTTGATTATCTGCTCACGCTTCCGGGAGTCGGGAGAAAAACCGCCAACGTCGTTTTGGGCGAAGCATTTGGAATCCCGACCATTCCCGTGGACACCCATGTCCTCAGGGTTTCCAACCGCCTCGCCTTAAGCGAATCCCAAAATCCGCGGCAGGTGGAAAGGGACCTTGCGACCCAATTTCCGGAGGACACTTGGTACCATCTCCATTTGCGTCTCATCCATTTCGGCCGCTATTTCTGCAAAGCCCAGCGCCCGCACTGCGAAGAATGCCCCTTCACCGATTTTTGCACATATTACAATCGAAAATGAAAACTCCATCGGGATATGACA
>JGI24502J29692_10054182_pt1 | contig 15904 bp, 6 predicted proteins | sample BioPla3RNA1_FD_29692 | JGI IMG/M metagenome (IMG submission 29692)
CTATGACGTACAGCACTACGCACGGCAAAACGCGCTCGCGTTTACTGCTTTTTCTTCTTGTTTTTACCGGACTGAGCTGTAACAACAGTTACGAATACCTCGAACGCTCACCCGACTGGATAGGAGACAACATTTACAGCACCTTACAAAAAGACGGGCGCTTCGATACCTATCTCGAACTGCTCGCCCGTATGGACAGTTCTTACATAGAAGTACTCAGACGCACCGGGAGCCGCACGCTGTTTGTGCCCACCGACTCTGCCTTTGCGGCCTTTTTTTCCGACAATCCTTATGGCTTTGCCGGCCCGGCAGATATGTCGACCAAGCTCATTAAGAATTACCTCAGTTTTTACACCCTCGAAAACGCCTACGTCACCTCCGTGCTGGGGAGCTCCCAGGGACCGGAAACCGGCAACTGTCTGAGGCGTACCACCACCATGGTACCGGACGACACCATCCCTTTTAGAACCGACCTGCCGGACAATCCGCAATTTGCCCGTTTTAAAGAAAGCGGCATGTACCTCAAAACCCCCGGCAACTGGACCATGGTGCACTTTACCCAGCCCTATTTCGACAAGAAAAATATGAACAACGAGGACTTTGATCGTCTTTATCCGGGCACTCAACGCCAAAACGGAGACATTCATATTTTCGGAGCCAAAATCATCGAGGGCAATATCGTGAACCTGAACGGCTACATCCATGTGCTGGACAAAGTGATAATGCCGCCATTGAGCATGTGGGAATATATGACAGCCAACGAAAACCTCTCTGAATTTTGCCGTTTGCTGGAACGCTTCTGTGAACCCGTCTACGATCCGGCGGCTACCGAAAAACTACACGAAATGCAGCCCGAAAGTACGGACTCGGTCTTCTACATCAGTTTTTTCGACACGGCCGACCGTACTATTGTCGACGACAAAGGCAACGAATACACGGTAGAAAGCCTGCTCTTTTCACCGGCCGCCAACGAAACCCAAAATCAGGCTATCGTGGGGCAACCGCCTTCGGATATGCCGGCCATTTTTGCTCCCGACAATCAGGCCATGCAACATTACATCGAAAACAGTTTCCTTAGCGAATATCCGCTTTGGGATAGTGTTCCCGACGACCTGGCCGCCAAATTCGTAAGGACGCACATGAAGCGTTCCTTTTTGAATGCCCTGCCCACCCGGATAAACGACATCGTGGACGACGTCAAGGGCGACCACATGGGCTACACGCTCGAAAATGTGACAGACGCCCAAATCTGCCGCAACGGCCTGGTTTACACTCTGAACGATGTGGTCGATCCCCGCGACTTCAAAACAGTAGTGGCTCCCCTGCTCAAAAATCCCGAAACCCGCATATTCAACTGGATCATCAACGAAAGCAGCAACAATACGGCTCTGAAGTTTAATTACTACCTGACTTCCCTCGAAAACAACTTCACCTTGTTTATACCTTTGGATTCCAGCTTCTCGGCCTACCCCGATCCGGTGAACCAAACCACTGCCACCCTCGAAAAAAAGAAAATGCGTTTCTTCTTCGACGAAGATAAAAAGCATGTCAATTACATTTCTCTCAACAACGCCGGCGACTCCATTGCCGCCCCCACATACAACGCCGACGTTGTTCGGAACAGGCTCAAAGACATAGTAGACCACCATATTGTGGTAGGTGAACGCTCCCCGGGACAAAAATACCTGCAGACCAAGGGAGGAGCCTATATCAAAGTGGACGAAAGCGCCCAGGGTTTGCGCTTTCAGGGAGCCGGCGATCTGGAAAAAGGCAGCTATGCCAACGTTATTGCAAAGTACGACTACAACAACGGCATCCACAACGGCACAGTCTTTTTGATAGACAAAACCTTGGAGCATACCCTGAGATCTTTCTACTCCCTGGCACAGAGCAATATCACTGCCGACAGCAACATCAGCGAATTCTTTAAACTGCTCCAAGACTTCGACGATCCCGATGCCACTTTCTTTGCCGATCGCGAACCGGCCAGCGACAAGACCCTGTTCTACCGAAATGTTTCGGCAGCAAAACAAACCGAGTACGTGAGGCCTATCTTCTACAAAAGCGACGGCATCGATTATTTTGTTCCCTTCCTGGGCTTGTACAACTACACGGTCTTTGTACCCATCAATGAAGCCCTGAACAGGGCTTGTACCGAAGACCGGCTATTTATGAACAAAGATCAGATTGCCTCTCTGGGCAACGATTCGGCCATGATCGCCGAAATCAAAAGAACCATCACATTCATTAAAAATCATTTTGTTGACGGAGCCTATTTTACCGAACAATATTATATGGACGAGTGGGCCGAAGACGACGGACTGCCCCGTACTACTACCACTTCGGCCAAAAACCAGAAAAACAGGCAATTCTATAATTTGTACATTACCCAGAACGGTTCCCATCTGAGTGTCAAGAAAAACGCCGCCGGCTCCATTATGGGTACTACCCTTAGCGGCAGCGAAAACATCATGTGCCGGCAATACAGCTTTGCTGGCGGTAACATCGCCACCAACTCCCGCATTGTAGTTCATGCCATCGACGGAGTCTTGTCCCCCAACAACGAATAATAAACAGTTATGAAAAGAATAAAGATCACAGTAGTTTGCCTGCTATGTCTGTCGTGGACTCTGACAGCCTATGCACAGCAAATCATTGTCCGGGGGCTGGTAACTTCGGAAGACCATGAGCCGCTGATATCCGTTACCATCGCAGAGATCGACAGAAACAATCGTATTGTGAACGGAACGGTCAGTAATTACGACGGTGAATACGTGTTGCAAGTCAGAGACAAGGCCAATAAGCTGCGCTTTAATTACGTAGGATTCAAAGCTCAAGATCAGGAGATTGGTGAACGAAGCGTTATCAATGTGACCATGCAGGAAGAATCCCTGGAATTGGCAGAGGCTCAAGTTACCGGCAAAGCGGTCACCAATACGGGTACCATGAGCATACCCACCCGCGAAATCTCTTTTGCCATGCAAAAGGTCGATGCTAAAGAATTCGAAGGCATCCAGGTGACCTCTGTCGAAGACGCCCTGCAGGGAAGGGTGAGCGGGCTGGACATCGTTTCTAACTCGGGAGCTCCCGGCTCGGGTATGTCTATGCGCATCCGCGGTACCACTTCGCTGCGCAGCGACGGTTCACAACCCTTGATTGTGGTCAACGGCGTTCCCTTCGAAACCACTGTGGCCTCCGACTTTGATTTTGCCACGGCCCGCGAAGAACAATACGCCGAATTGCTCACCGTCAACCCCGACGACATTCTCGAAATCGTGGTACTCAAAGACGCAGCCTCCACCGCCATCTGGGGAGCGCAGGGAGCCAACGGCGTCTTACAAATCACCACTAAAAAAGGTGCCCGGGGCAAACCCAAGGTTCAGTATACCTACCGCCTGACTTCGGCCTTTATGCCCGACCCCATTCCCCTACTCAACGGAGACGAATACACCATGCTTATGAAAGAAGAGTACCTCAACCCCACCCTGAACACCAGTCAGGGGAACATTCCCGAATACGGTTATGTGCAGGACGGCTCCGCTTTCTTTTGGAACTACAACAACAACACCGATTGGGTAAAAGAGATCACCCGGGCAGCCTGGAAACACGACAACAACCTGTCTATCAGTGGAGGAGGCGAACGAGGCGACTACCGAATCTCGTTCGGTTACCTGGACGAAGAGGGCATTGTTTACGGACAAGGTCTGAGGCGCTTCACCAACAGAACCGACCTGGGCTACGTACTTTCCGACAGATTGATCTTCAGAACGGAATTGGCTTACACCTTTTCGGACAACGACAGAAATTACGACGGAGATATACTGAATAAAGCCTTGCGCAAAATGCCCAACGTACCTGTGTATACCAGAGACGAAAAGGGCAATTACACCGATGTCTATTTCAACATCGACCGGGCCTCGTCCAATTTGCACGCCGATCAACGCGATATGGTCAATCCGGTCGGTCTGGTCAATCTGGCCAGCTATAATTCCAAAAGCTACCGTATCATGCCCACTTTCAGGCTGCAATACGACATTCTTGATCCCGGAAAGGGCCTGCTCAGGTTTAAATCGTCCGTTTCGATGGATGTGAACAGCATCCATACCAACCGCTTCTTTCCCAAAGAACTTTCGGGAGCCAATTACGACGATACTTCCATCAACTATGCTTTCGACGGCGACGAAGAAAGCATCAATATTCAACTCGACAACAACCTTACCTGGCAACCCAGGCTAAGCAACGGCCATGCCTTTATGGTCTACGGAGCCGTGCAGACCAGCATCAACAAGGGCAGTTCACAGAGTTTAGGTTCTTATTGGGCTCCTTCGTCGTACATTCAGAATGTGTCGGAAGGTTTTACTTCAGAAACCAAATCCTATTCCAGCGAATCGCACGGCTACGGTATGTTTGTATCCTCGCACTACGCCTATCTGGAACGTTACATTGTAGACTTTGTGGTGCGCCGCGATGTGAGTTCCCGTTTCGGAAAAAACAACCGTGTAGGCTATTTCCCCGGTATTTCCCTGAAATGGATCGCCTCGGACGAGAATTTTTTGCAGGATGTTTCCTGGATAAATATGCTGGCTTTCAGGCCCAGCTGGGGCATTTCGGGCAATACCCCCAAATCGTCTTATTTGCACTACAGCAAATATTCCACCTACCCCTACTCCTATATCGATATGCCGGCGGTTTACCCTAGCGGTCTGCAAATCAGCAATCTGCGCTGGGAAAAGACCACTCAGCTGAATATGGGTATCGACTTTGCCTTCATTAAAAACCGCCTGGTGGGCGATATCAACTTTTACCACAAACGCACAACCGATCTTCTGTTCCAGAATCTGCCCATCCCCGCTTCGTCCGGTTATTCGACACAGGCTTACGAGAATACGGGCGTTATGGACAACGACGGCTGGGAACTCAATATGAGAGCTCCTTCCATAGTAAAATTCGGCAACTTCTCGATAGATCTCAGCCTGAACCTCTCGAATTATTACAATACCATCATGGAGCTCTCCGATAAAATCGAGCTCTCCAAAGGCGAAATGATCAACAATGGAGAATATTTACGCAATATTATCATCGGCAACCCATTAGGTTCGTTTTACGGATACCGCTTTAAAGGAGTGTACCAATACAGCGAATACATAGAGGGTGTACAGGAAAACGCCCCTGTAGCCAGAGATGCCGAAAACAAAGTAATCTACGACCGTTTTGGTGTGCCCAAGCCCATGTGGTTCAATTACGGAGGATCCAACGCTTACCGGTTCCAGGGAGGCGATGCCATTTACGAAGACATCAACCACGACGGCAGCATCGACGAACTCGACGTGGTTTACCTGGGCAACGCCAACCCCAAGGTCAATGGCGGTTTCAGCTTCTTGTTCAGGTACAAACGTTTCTCGGTGAATGCTTTCTTTCACTTCCGTTACGGCAACCAGATTGTGAACGAATCGAGGATGCGGATCGAAAACATGTACTCCAACGACAACCAAAGCATCGCCGTAAAATGGCGCTGGCGCAAAGAAGGCGATGTCACCAATATGCCCAGAGCCCTGTACAACACCGGCTACAACTGGTTAGGATCCGACCGTTACGTGGAAGACGGTTCTTTCCTGAGGTTTAAATACCTGACTTTAAATTATTCGATTGCTCCCAACCTGATAAAGCGATTTGGCCTGACCGATCTGAGGTTTTACCTGACCCTGAACAACCTGGCCCTTTGGACCAACTATTCCGGAGTGGATCCCGAAGTGGGCTATGCAGCCACAGCCAGCGATCCCTTCAGAATCGGATACGATACTTCCAAAACTCCACGAAGTAAAGACGGCACCTTTGGTGTCACTATCGGTTTTTAACATTAAGCGCGATGAAAAGAAAATTCTCTTATCAGATATTGTTAGCCCTCGGCCTGGCTTTGCAAACCATGCTCAGTTCGTGCAGCGACGAATGGCTTGAGGTGTTTCCCAAAGACATGATCGTCTATGAAGACTTCTGGAAAACCAAAGCTCAACTTGAATCGGCCGTTTCGGGTTGTTATATGGCCTGCCTGACGGAATCCGAAAGCTATAGCGTAGCCGGCCAGATGCTGCTCTGGGGCGAACTCAGGGGCGACAACATTACGGCAGGCCCCAGCGTGTCGGACGATGAATCCAAGATTATGAGCTTCAACATTCTGCCTTCCAATGCCATCTGCAACTGGAAACGCTTCTACACGGTCATCAACAATTGCAATGTGGTACTCGAAAATGCCCGTTTTGTGATGGATTCCGACAAAAGCCTTTCGATCAGGGATGTAGAAGCATATCAGGCCGAAGCATTGGCCTTGCGTTCGCTCATGTATTTCTACCTGGTACGCACTTTCAAAGAAGTACCTTTGGTATTGGAAGCCAGCACCAACAGCGAGCAGGACTTTTACACTCCCAAAACCACCGAGGACAGTGTGCTGACACAAATCGTCGGAGATCTCGAAAAAGCCTACACCATGGCTATGAGCACCCACGACAGGCTGGAATACGACAAAGGGCGATTTACCAAAACCTCCATAGCAGCTTTGCTGGCCGACGTCTACCTGTGGAAGGAAGATTACGAAAATTGCATTCGTTGTTGCGATATCGTCTTATCCAACAAGGAGTTGGTGATGACAAAAGACCGTACCGGCACCGGAATGATCTGGAGGCAAAACATTTTTGTCTACGGCAACTCCAACGAAAGCATCCTCGAATTTCAATACGGCAATTCCAACCAGGGCATAGTGAACAACGCCCTGTTCCGCAGTTTCGGTTCTTCGTCGCGCAATCCTCATTTTAACGTGCCTTTGGACATCACATCCTGGGACCTGAACAGTATTTTCGGAAAAAAAGATTTTAGAGCCCAGATGTCTTACACCAAGGAATCGGGAGCATCCAGCGGAAAAAGCACCAAGTTTCAGGAATCGGAATCGTCCGGTGCCAACTGGATAGTCTACAGGTTGCCCGAAATCTACCTGATGAAAGCCGAAGCCCTGGTACAACTCGATTTCGAAACCAACAAACAACAGGCACTCCAACTGGTCAATACCGTATACATGCGCGCCCAAACCACCCCCACTATCGACGATTCGCTGCAGATGGCCGTCTACGACGAAAAGATGCTGATGGACGATTTGATTCTGGCCGAACGCCAACGGGAACTGATGTTCGAAGGCAAACGCTGGTTCGATATTATGAGAGCAGCCCGCCGCGAAAAAACCATGCGTGTATTCAGTAAATATATACTACCCAATGTAGAGGGATCGTATTACGAATTGGCCTCGGCCAAGCTCACCAAAGAATGGGCTCGTTATTTCCCCGTTCCCCTGTCGGAAATGGAATCCAATTCTTTACTGACACAGAATCCTTTTTACGAAACCTTGTTAGACAAATAGTATGAGAACGAAAAAATCATCCATAGTTATATTGATCCTGTGCTTTGTCCTGTCGGCCGGGTTGGAATCCTGTTTTTTCGATCCCGGAGAAAACATTTACACCAAAAAGTTGGAAACCATAGGAGAGTTTTTCGAAAACGACACTATTTTCGAGGAGTTCGCCAAAGTCCTGAACGAGACAAAAGTGATGGGTATGCTTAAATCCTATGGGGAATACACCTGTTTCGCCCCTACCAACCAGGCTGTCAGAGACTTTTTTGCCAATTCCAAGTTTGGCAGCCTCGAAAATTTCCCCATCGACTCGCTCAAAAACATCGTATTGTACCAGCTCATCGAAAACGACGCCATACAAACGGTCGATTTCACCTCTTCGCGCCTGCGTTCCAATAATATGGTCAACGACCAATTGCAGGTGCGCTACGATTCGCTGGGCGATATAGTGATCAACGGCATGGCCCGCCTACTGATGTGGGATATGGAATTGCGCAACGGTGTGGTTCATCTGACCGATGCGTTTATGTTGCCCGATACAGCCACGATAGACCAAAAATTTGAAGCAGAGGGTCTCAAAGAACGCTTCAGCATCTTCAACCAGGCGCTCAAAGAAACCGGCATTGCCCGCCTGATGCACAAAACCGAAGACCAGACCGAATACTCCTATTACAGTGTAAAAACCGGGGCTAAAGTTATCATTCCCCGCTATTACAAGTTTACCATTTTTGCCGAAAGCGACAGCACCTACGCCCGGCTGGCCGGCATTCACAGCCTCGACGACCTGAAGCAATGGTGCGACAACAAGGCATACGGCGATCCATCCCTGCCCATCGACGATCCCCAAAGCAGCCTGTACCGCTACATAGCCTACCACTGCCTCGACAGGGTTTATTACAAAAAAGATTTCGAAAACTACGCCCGGCGCGACGGCTTCGGAGACGGTTACGAAGTCATTGAAACCATGTATCCCAACACCCTGCTCGAGTATCGTAAAGCCAAAGGCAGAATTGTTTTCAATCCCGAAACCCGCAACGACACCATCATCGAAAACACCGGCACCTTTCTGACAACCGAAAGCATCTATCAGGACATCAAAGCCGGTAACGGAGTGATACACGAACTGGACGGGATGATGGAAATTCCGGATCAGGCCAGCTTTTTCCACAAAAAGATGCGTTTCAACATTGCCAGTTTCCTGCCCGAATTGATGAATTACGGAGCACGGGGGCAAAAAGTCCTCGAATTGCCCGATGCCCGCCTAGGAGGACCCCAGTATTTTGAAAACATGATCATCTACGGCGATGCCGGCTTTGTACTGCCGCGCTACGACTACACCGGTTCCTGGATAAGGCACCACTGGGACGAAATTTTGATAGGCATGGGTTATCAGGCCGAAAACTGGGCACAGTGCAACAGCGCCACCGAATACGCCAATACCCGCTACGACGTCCATCTGCGTATTCCGCCCGTGCCGGTAGGAACCTGGGAAATCCGTTTCGGTTTTACCACCAACCAATACCGGGGCATGGCCCAGTTGTATTTCGACGGCATACCGGCCGGAGTGCCTCTTAGTTTCCTGCCCACCGAGAACTACGGCATCAGCGGCATGGACGAACAAACTGCCCGCAAGGTGCTATACAACAACGGTTTTATGTCGTTCCCCACCCATATCACCGACGCCAGCGGCAACAATACGGCCTATACCCGTACCGACCGCATGCGCCGCATTTTAGGCGTTTTCAGCTTTTCAAAGATGGAACCGCACGTTATACGCCTCAAAACGGTAGAACCTGGGCAATTATCGCTGAATTTTGTTGAATACATTCCAATCGAAATGGTTGCCGAAGAAGGATACGATTAATCACTGCACTATGAAAAAAACAGTAAAACATATCGCCCGGTTTTTGCCCCTGCTGTTGCTGGCGGCTGTAGCCTGCCAGGACAGCTGGAACCGGCATTACAGCTACGACAAAACCCTGGGAGGCGAAGACCTGCTGACCACGCTCAAAGCCGAAGCTTCCTACAGCCGCTTTGTAAAACTCATCGAGATCGCCGGCCTGCAGGATAAACTGGCCGGTTCGGGCTCTTACACGGTGTGGGCTCCGCACAACGATTTTATTCCCGATTCGGTATATACCTCGGGAGATACTGCCCTGATCAGGGATGTCGTTCACAACCACATCGCCTATTTCTTGCATTCTACTGCCGAAGCCTATTCGGGCAGCAGTGTAATGATGCTCAACGGAAAATACATCCACTTCGGCAAAGGGGGCAGCGAGAAATTCGCCTTTGGGGGTTTCGAGCTGGATCCGGCCGACCGGGTCTGTTCCAACGGTGTTTTGCACGGACTCGCCGGCTATGTACCTTTCGAATACAACCTCTGGGAATACCTCGAAAAAACGCCTGAACTGAGCCTCTTGCTGCAAGCCTACAACTTTTACGATTCCACCTATATGGACCGCGAACGCAGCAGACGCATAGGTGTCGATTCCATGGGCAACCACGTTTACGACACGGTGTTGATTCAGGAGAATACCCTGCTCAGGCGCATCGGAAAAATCTACAACGAAGATCGGAACTACACCATGATCGCTCCCACCAACCGGGCCTTTGAACAAGCCTTCGATTATTACAAAAATTACTATAAATCCAACGGCGGCCCAGCGGTAACCATGAATAAGGATTCCATACAGCGCACCCGCACCCACCTGGCTTTGATCAGAAACCTGATCTTCGAGGGCGGCTTCGATACACTCACCGATACGGCGGTGGTTTCCACCTTCGGCTATCGTTTCGGCAATCCCGGAGAATTGTTCGACGGACGCCGTATAGAGACCAGCAACGGAGACCTGTTTATTGTCGATTCCCTGCGTTTCGATCCCTACGAACTGGTGTACCGCGAAATGGTGTACGAAGTGGAAAAAGTCTGCACCCCCGAAGACGTGACTACGGCCAATTACACCCTGCTGTATCCCGGGGAAAACACCAAGACCCGGGGCATTTCGGGCGGTTATTTCTATATCACCGAAAGCTCCGCCAGCCGCGATCCCAAACTGACCGTCCGTTTTGGCGACAGCATTCTTTCGGCCAAATACGACATTTACTGCACCATAGTGCCGGGCAATACCGAAGACAGCACCAATCTGGAAGAGAAAACCCTGTTGGATTTTGCCATGAGTTACAAAAACGGACACTTTGCCCGTAACGTCAACCTGAACAAGGCACAGGAAACCCATCCCACCGAGCTTGGGTTGGTGCAGGCCGGCAGCGAAGTGAACATTCCCACCTTCGACAGCGAAGTCTCCCTGACCATTACCATTAAAGTACCCAGCGCACAGCGGGACAAATATAAACGCAACGTTCGCATCGACAACGTCCGTCTGGTGCCTGCAGGTCGATCTCCCAATTTTTAATCTTTGTCATCAGCGATTATGTCAGCAAGAAACAAAATAAAATCAATCCGGAACCTGTTTTTGGTCTGTATACTCCTCAGTGTCAACGGCCGGGCTGCCGCCTCACTGACAGTAGAAGGCAAAGTGTTGGATGCAACGGGCAAAACGCCTGTTTATGCCGCTCAGGTCAGAATAGAAAATTTCTCGGCAGCCATCAGCGACGAAGAGGGAAATTTCAGCATCAAAGCCCCCGACGAAAATGCCGTGCTCCGCGTGAACGCCTGGGGCTATCAGGTTAAACACTTTCCCCTGAAAGGACGCAGCAAGGTAGTTGTATTACTCGTATCGGACGATTTTAAAAGCCTCAATCCCCTACTCGAATTTCCATTTGGGGAACAGGCCCTGCAAAGCGTCCCCTACGCCGTCAGCGGCTTTAGGTCCGAACCGCCGGCGCAAAGCCTGAGCCTGACAGAGAATATGCAAAAAGAACTCGGAATGCTTCGCAGTATCAACCGTTCGGCGGCTCCCGCCAGCGGCAAAAACACCTATCTGAGAGGACTCAACAGTCTGTACGGCAGTTCCCAGCCTCTCTACATCATCGACGGTGTTCCCTTTGAGACCCTGACCGGCAAACACAGCATCATCGAAGGAAATTACAGCGATCCCCTGAGCACCATCAATCCCGAAGACATCGAAAGCATCACCCTGATTCGCGACGCCTATGCATTATACGGTATCAAAGCAGCCAACGGAGCCGTTCTGATCAGAACCAGAAGAGCCAGAGAACAAACCTCGCGCATTTCGGTGGGTGCTTCCTGGGGAGTGGTTTCGGCTCCCAGGCAAATTCCCGTCCTGCAGAGCAAAGATTACCGGGCCTATGCCCTGGAACAAATCGGCGGTGCCGGCTATACCGAACAGGAAATTCAAGATCAGCTCTACCTGAACGACGATCCGTCCAGGCCCTATTACCATACCTTCCACAACAACACTAACTGGCAGGACGAGATTTTTCAAAACGCTACGGTTCAACGTTATTACGGTCAGGTGACCGGTGGCGACGACATTGCCGGTTACGCCATTTCCATAGGCTACGACGATGCGGAAAGCGTTATGAAAACAGGCAGCATGAACCGCTTCAGTTCCCGCTTCAACAGCGACATCAAGTTTACCGAACGTTTGCTCTTTGCGCTGGGATTGTCGTTTAGCCAGGTGAATAAGCAATTGCGCGACGACGGATGCGTGCAACTCTCCTCGCCTACCTACCTGTCGCTGATCAAATCACCCCTGGTATCGCCCTACCTGCTCGGCGAAGACGGCAGCCGCCTGCCCACCGATGCCGACGAAGATTTCTGGGGCCTCAGCAACCCGGTATCTATCCTGCTCCGGGGCCTGGGTGAAAATTCTGAGCAAAGGGTCGACCTGAACGGCAAGCTGGAATACAGCCTAAACAAACAATGGATGTTTACCGGACTTTTCGGCTACAACACCGACAAACTGACCGAATCGTATTTTCTGCCCGACTACGGAGTGGCCAGTGTGGAGTTGGAACGCATCAGGCAAGTGTCCAGAAATTACGTTCAAAACCGTTCTGCCCGCTACATTGGCGTGTATACCAACCTGAACGCCCAATACCGCGGAGTCTGGAATTACATTCATCAACTAAGGCTTAACGCGGGGCTGCGTTATCATTCAAATCAATATCTCTCACAGGGAGGTTCGGGCTACAACACCGTGGAAGATAAATTCATCTACCTCACCAACAACCTGCTGGCCAAGGCTATCTTTAACGAAAACAATCGATGGCTCTGGGGTTCTGCTTATTTGGATGCTCAATACACGCTGAAAAACACCTTCGACCTTTCGTTCAACCTCTCGGCCGACGCCAGCTCGAGAACGGGCAGCAAACACCGCAGCGGAGTCTTTTCTTCGGCCGCTGCTTCCTGGTTGCTTTCTTCCGAAAAATTCATGGCCGATGCCCGGGCTATCGATCTGCTGAAACTCAGAATAAGCGCCGGCCGCAACGGCAGCGACGATCTGGGTCCGGCCAATCCCCGCGGCTATTTCGGCTCGGTCAGTTACATGAATATGATGGGGCTGAGTCTGAGAAACCTCAACAACGAAGATCTCAAATACGAAACCACCGACAAAGCAAATCTGGGTCTGGATCTGGCCGTGTTTAACGAGAGGCTGGCTTTATCGGTCGACCTGTATCAGCATCTTACCCACGATTTAATCACTATGCGCGATGCCAAACAAGTGTCGGGCTTCGATTACGTCTGGGTAAACGAAGGTTCGCTGCAAAACCGGGGACTGGAAGCTTCTCTAAACCTGAGGTTGGTGGATACCCGCAAGTTCAAATGGAACCTGCAAGCCGGTCTGGGGCATTATAAAAACAGGCTGAAAGACTTAGCGAACGATATTTTTACCGAATATTCGGGAGCTACCGTACTCTCGCGGCAAGGCAATCCCCTGGGCGTATTTTACGGTTACCGGACTCAGGGAGTCTTCGGCACCTACGAAGAAGCTCAGGCCGCCAATCTCAAGACTTTGTCCAACAACAGTACGGTCTATCAATTCAAGGCCGGTGACATACATTTTGCCGATCTAAACAACGACGGCTGGATAGACGAAAAAGACCGTGTAATCATCGGCGACCCCAATCCCGATTTTTACGGCAGCCTATCAACCCGCCTGAGCTACGCCGGCTTTAGCCTCGATGCGGTATTCAGCGGAGTGTACGGTAACGACATCTACAACCACCTCAGAGCCGGGATGGAAGCTATGGACAGTTTCAACAACCAGTCGGCCAGCGTGCTGAATCGCTGGAAGGGCCAGGGCCACGCCGCCGATATTCCCAGGGCCGCCTACAACGATCCCGGGGGCAACGCCCGCTTCTCGGATCGCTGGATAGAAGACGGTTCCTACCTGAAGCTGCAGAAACTGGGCATCGAATGGGCGGCTCCCGGCGAAGTCCTCTTCCTCGACGGCCTGCGTGTGTTTATCTACGCCGAAAACCTCGTCACCTGGACCAATTACCTGGGCAGGGACCCGGACCTGAGCCATTCCAACTACAGCCTGCTGCAAGGCATCGACCGGGGTTACCTGCCTCAGTCCCGATCGTTTATGGCCGGTATCAAAATCAATCTCTAAGCAACGAACTATGAAAACTTTTTCTCACCTCTTCCTATACTTGCTCCTGGCTACTTTGGGTTTTTCCTGTTCAAACTTTTTCGAAGTCGAATCCAAGGCCTACCTCGATATCGAAAAAAACCGGCTGGACACGCCCAACGACTCGGTTTATTCCGTGTTTGGTTTATTGTCGGGCATGCAGGACATCGGCCCAGTCTGCGTTCTTTTGGGTGAACTCCAGGCCGATCTGATGGACCTGACTCCCAACGCCGATGCAGACCTCAAAGAGCTCAACGAACACAGGGCAAGCGTCGATAATCCCTACCTGAAAGCCACCGGCTTTTATCGTATCATCAACGACTGCAACTATATGATTCAGCACATGGATACGGTGACGGGCGACAAGGCTTTGTTGCAGGATTACGCCGCAGCCGTGGCCATCAGAGCCTGGACATATTTGCAAATGAGTAAGATCTACGGCCCTGTGCCTTATTTCGATCATTGTATTCTCAACGCGGAAGAGGCGCTCACCGCCGATTTTCCCAAAATGAGTCCGGCGGAACTCCTGCCCATGCTTATTGCTCAGGTACAGGATATTCTACATATTCCCAGGCCTTTTCGCCGGATGAACAGCATTCCGGTGGGCAAAATGATTCCGGGCAACGAGTTTTTGCTGGGAGAATGTTATTTGTGGCTCAACGACTATGAGAACGCTGCTTTGTGGTACAAAAGGGCCATCGAAAAAGACAATTACCGCTTTGTCTGCAACAACAGCTTCACCATCGCCTACGAGGACGACGGCAGTATTGTTCAATCCTGGTATCAAATCTTCGAGAATTCCGACTATGCCCATACTTACGAAAACAATGCTTCCATCATTTACGATAAAAACTACGGTAAATCCAACAGCCTGAGGTCTTTGTACTTTGGCAAGGAAGGTAGCAACAAGATCAAGCCTTCGTCGGCCATTATCGAAGACTGGATTGCTCAACCTTTGGGAACCACCAATCTCGAATTGAAGAAACTGGGCGATCGCAGAGGCCTGACCAATGCCTGGAGATTCGACAAGGAGGCCCCCGAAAATACCATCCGGCCGCTGATCAACAAATTTGCCAGCGACTCCATCGAAATGAATATCATCATCGAAAGAGCAGCCATATATCATTTGCGTTACGCCGAAGCCATCAACCGCACAGGCCGTCCGGGACTGGCCTTGCAAATGATCAACAAAGGCCCTCGCCCACTCTATCTGAACGACAGCACTCTGGTCAAGCGCCAAGAGCTGGCCGGTAAACCCGAAATCGTGGATTTTGATCACGCCGCTTACGCCACCTCCATGGGTATCCGTGGACGTGTGGATCTGGAGCCCTACACCTTCGACGCCGCATTGCCCACTCTGGAAGACTCCGTTTTGTTTGTAGAGGACAAAATCTTGCAGGAAGCCGCCTTGGAACTGGCCTTCGAAGGACATCGCTGGTTCGATCTGGTACGTGTAGCCCAACGCCGACCCAACCCCGCCGCCTTTTTATCGGGAATGGTTTGCCGCAAATTTGAAGCGAGCATCGATCCCCTATTCCCCTTCGAAGCCTCGGCAGACAAAGCCACCGTGAAAGCAGCCATTGAATCGACCGGCTTCTTTTTGCCACTACCGGAGTAAGCCACTTTTCGTTTTCCGAGAGTGCTTCCTTTTGATGCAGGGATTCGTATTGAAGTGGCCGATAGGCGAATCTTCGTAAAAATGCCCAAAAGGGATGCCGATGTACAATTTGTTCGTTCTTTTCGCCTTTTGAAGAGTTCATTAATTATTATCACCGTTTTGACATTGACCGCATCGACGAAACTATGATCACAGCTTTTTTACGTTATCTGGTGATTGAACGTAAAGTATCGATATCCTATCAGAACCAGGCGATAAATGCCATCAAGTTCTGCACACACCTGCGACATAGTTTCGCCACCCACTTGCTGGAGAGCGGTACAGACTTAC
>JGI24502J29692_10005094_pt1 | contig 15876 bp, 15 predicted proteins | sample BioPla3RNA1_FD_29692 | JGI IMG/M metagenome (IMG submission 29692)
ACACAACATCGTTTAGTGGGGAAAAAACTAAAAAGCCTTTCCTTTGATATGATTTTTTTATTGGGTAGTCAAATGGACTGGGCCTACGAAGAATTGATGAAGGGGCAGAGTACAGGCGAAAATACTGATGGAAAAAACGAGGAGAAAATATACTACAATGCCTTTATCTCGGATGCTGATTTTGGAAATGCGGTAAACGATATTTTGGTACATGTTAATAAGGGCGACTTACTTCTGCTTAAAGGTTCGCGTGGAATGAAACTCGAACGCATAAGTGAAAAACTTATTAAAACTTTTAATATGCAAGGTTGTGTATTATGCTAGACATGAACGTTGTGCCAGAAAAAGCAGTAGAAAAAAACACGAGCGACATGTATTTTATTGCAGCGATGCTTTTGTTGTTGGGGCTTGGTTTAGTTACTTTATTTACCTGCTCAGCCTCCTATGCAAATCGTGTTTTTGACGATTCATTTTATTTTATAAAAAGACAATTGATTTCTTGTTTTATTGGCTTTATAGTCTTGTTTATTTTATCATACATCGATATGCAATTTGTACGAAAAATGCTTCCTCTTATCGTTATAGGGACCTTTTTTCTTTGTCTATTAACCTATCTCCCAGGCATTGGCGTTGAGCGAAACGGAGCACGGCGTTGGATTCGTCTCCCTTTACTTTCGAACTTTCAACCCTCGGAGTTAGTAAAAATAGCAATTGTTTTGTATTTGGCAAATCTTTTTGATAAAAAATATGAAATAATTAACGATGTAAAAAAAACAATAATCCCTGCAGTCTCTGGAATTATGCTCTTTGTTTTCGTTATCTTTTTGCAAGATGACTTTTCAACAGCTTTTTTTATTTTGCTTGTAAGCGTGAGTATGTTTTTCCTCGCGGGATTGAGTTTGTATTGGTTTATTTCTTTATTCTTGGTTTCAATCCCTGTTTTGGTGCTTTTTATTTTTACAGAAAGCTATCGAGTAAATCGTATTATAGCTTTTTTAAATCCCTTGCAAGACTTACACGGTATCAATTACCAAATAAATGCATCTATAAAGGCTATTTCAAATGGAGGCTTTTGGGGGGAAGGTTTTGGCATAGGTTTGCAAAAATCAAGCGCCATTCCAGAGGTGCAAGCTGACTTTATTTTTGCCGGTTGGGTTGAGGGCATGGGTTTGTTTGGCGTTCTTTTATATTTGCTTTTACTTGGCTTTTTTGCATGGCGAATCTACCTCATCGCTTTTCGCGCAGAAGATAGATTTTCAAGCTATGTCGCCTTCGGCTTGGGAACGAGTCTCGTCCTGCAATCTCTTTTGAATATTGCTGTTGTTGTTGGTGCTGTTCCCGCAACAGGCATCCCTCTTCCTTTTTTTTCATCTGGGGGTTCATCTTTGTTAATTAGTTTGGCTATGTGTGGTCTTATAATAAATATTTCAAAAAATAATAAAAAAGAGGCAAAGTATGAGTGATGGATTAATTTTTGACAACTCTGAATCATTTTGTAGCATTGAAAAAAAAGAAAAAAATCAAAAAACAAAGCTTCGTATACTTAAAATACTTTTTTTTGTGCTATTGAGTTTTGTTTTAATTGAACTTATTTTGTATAGCCTCGTAATTCCGGTTTTTTCAAATATCCAATTTTCTGTTACAGGGCTTGAAACGCTCTCTGAAAAAGAAATAGCACAGTATATTCAGCTTTCAAGCAATGATACCTGGTTTAATTTTAATACAAGCCGTATTTCGCAAAAACTTGCATCTCTTAGTCAGGTTGAAACGGTAAGTGTTGAAAAAAGATTTCCAGATCGTGTTGCAATTCATATAACCGAGCGAAAAGCGGTTGCTTTTTCTCTTGCGACAATACAGGGAAAAACGGTACCGGTACAAATCGATAAAAAAGGTGTTGTTTTTGCTATCGGTAAAGAACTTGGAAATACAGCCATACCTCTTATAACGGGCTTGGCCTTAGACAATATTTCTGAGGGAGCACGTTTACATGCAAAATTGCTTCCACTCATAGAACAAATTTGTGAAATTCAAATAATAAATTCTGATTATTTTAATGTATTATCAGAAATTCGGGTTTTACCAAAAGACTATGGCGCATATGAGTTAGCACTCTATCCATTAAATACACATATTCGGTTTTTATCGGATAGTGTATTGAATGTTGAATCATTGCAGTATATTATGGTATCATTAGATGTATTTAAAAAAACAAATACAATGGTGAAAGAAGTTGATTTGAGAAATGGCGTAACGTCTTTTAAAACATTATAGTAGAAGAACTTACCTGGGAGGAGTATCTTGAGTGACATTATTGTCGGGCTAGATATTGGTACAAGTAATGTACGAGTTGTAATAGCAGAACTAAATGAATTGGGAAAGCTACAAGTTATAGGCGTGGGAAAAAGCCTTTCGACAGGTTTACGTAGCGGGCTCGTTGTAAATATCGATGCAACTATGAAGGCTATAGAAAAAGCTGTCGAAGATGCTGAGATGATGGCAGGTTGTGAAGTTAAATCTGTTTTTATTTCTCTTGGCGGTTCCCAGATCGAAAGCCAAAATTCAAAGGGTTTTGTTGCTGTTGCACAAAAGGCCAAAGATTCTCGCGAAATAACCGAAGATGATATTGCCCGTGTAATTCAAGCTTCTCAAGCTATTGCGATACCCCTTGATAGAGAAATCCTCCACGTTATACCACAAGAATATATTATAGATGGAAGCCAAAGGACAAAAGAACCTTTAAATATGATAGGTGTTCGGCTTGAAAGCGAGGTTCATATTATAACCGCCTCAGTTTCTCCTATGCAAAATATTATTAAATGCGTAAAACGTGCTGGCTACGATATAGATGGAATAATGCTCAAAACTTTGGCTGCGACTGAATCGGTTATGACTGAGGAAGAAAAAGACCTTGGTTCGATTTTAATCGATTTGGGAGGCGGTACTACCGACGTACTTGTTGTTCTTGGAGGTGCTCCTATTTGTACGGCAACTATTCCCATCGGTGGTATTTTTGTTACAAGCGATATTTCTACTGTTCGGGGAGTGTCTATTGAGACAGCTGAAACGATAAAGTTGAGTGATGGGTGCTGTTGGGAAGGCTTATTAAGTGATGATGAGTATTTTTTGATTCCCGGTGTTGGCGGAAGACCTCCAGAGCAGGTGAGTCGAAAAGAACTCTGTGAAATAATGCAACCACGTGTGGAAGAAATTTTAACAATGGTTAAAGAAAAGGTCTATCAATTGACGAAGTTAAAAAAACTTTCTGGAAATGTGGTTTTAACTGGGGCAGGAGCTTTGATGCCTGGTATTATTGAGTTGGCACAAGAAGTCTTTGATACTGCCTCTGTGAGAATAGGTACTTCCGCTAACTTAGGAAATGTGACAGATGCGTATAGAAGTGCAGACTTTGCAACAGCTACGGGACTTCTTGTTGCATTCAAAGATAGGCTTGAAGTAAAAGCGCAAGGGCAGGGAGCGAGTCTTCCTGTTGCGGAGAAAAATTCTATTTTAAAGTCTATAGGAAGTTTTTTTAAAGAATTCTTTTAATATATATGGGGAAAAAGGGGATATTATGATTGAATTTGAAATGCTTGAACAAGATTATAAGCTCAATCCAACTAAGATTAAGGTAATTGGTGTCGGCGGTGGTGGTTCGAATGCAGTAAATAGAATGATAGCTGCAGGTTTAAAAAACATTGATTTTATTGCTGCAAATACTGACTTGCAAGCACTGAGCACATCTCGTGCTCAGACAAAGATTGGAATCGGTTCGAAGATAACAGGTGGGCTTGGCGCAGGCGGTAAACCTGAAGTTGGTGAAAAGGCAGCTGTAGAAGATACAGATGAAATAGCGAATCTTGTAAAAGGTGCGAACATGGTTTTTGTAACCGCAGGCATGGGGGGGGGGACTGGAACAGGTGCTGCTCCTATAGTTGCAAAAATTGCAAAAGAAAGTGGTGCTTTGACAGTCGCTGTTGTAACTACTCCATTTCAGTTTGAAGGCGCTTATAAAATGCGTTTAGCACAAGAGGGTATAGAAAAATTAAAGCCAAATGTGGACACCCTCATCGTTATTCCCAACGAAAACCTCAAAAAAGTAAATGAAAAAAATTTAACCATGGCAAAAATGTTTATGATAGCAGATGATATCTTACGCCAGGGTGTGCAAGGGATTTCTGACCTTATTACGCAACATGGGGAGACAAACATAAATATTGATTTTGCTGATGTTGAAACAACGATGAAGGGTAAGGGAGACGCTATTTTTGGCGTTGGTGTTTCTCGCGGTGAAAATAGGGCAGTTGATGCAGCAACGCAATCTATAAACAATCCTTTACTGCAAGATTCGTATATCGATGGAGCAGAAAATATTTTACTCAATATTTCTTCAGATGAAAGCTTAGCCTATGATGAAGTAGAAGAAATTGTTAATATTATCCGTTCAAGTGCTGATCCAAATGTCCATCTTATTTATGGACAAACCTTCGATGCAGATATGGAAGATAGCATAAAGGTAACGGTGATTGCCACTGGTTTTGCAAAAGATCGATCGATGAAAAAACAACTTGACTCCAGTATGTTTAGTAAGCAGCAGACTAAAAAAGACATTGATAAAGATTCTTATATCTCTTCTGATATGTGGTCGGAAATACAAGGTGAAGAAAAGAAGGAAAAAAATCAGGCACAATATCTATCTTCGAGAAATCAAAATGATTTAGAAACACCTGCTTTTTACCGAAACAAATCGGGTATAAACTTAAAACCCTAAAGGATTTTTTTTGGTACATGCCTTTGAAGATGAACTACTTTCCGTTGATCGGCGTTCTCGTTTAAGTGTAGAAACCTATGGCTTTTCTGCGCAAGCCTTCCTTGACTGGTGCGATACAAAAGAAATTGCCTTGGAGAAGGTGGGCTTAGAAAATCTTATAGCCTATGGCATTGAAAGGAAAAAAGCAGGAATAGATGGGGCGACTATTGCAAAAGATATAGCCGCCCTTAGGGCATTTGGTGCTTTTTTGGTCCGTAAAAATATCTGGAAAGAAAATTATGCGCTTTTACTTGAAAAACCAAAACTGCATCGCTCTTTGCCTCGTGTTTTAGAATTTGAACAAGTTGAGGCCATTTTAGATGCAATCGATACAACAAAACCTCTTGGCGTGCGAGATCGCTGTTTATTTGAGATAATATATTCATCTGGTTTGCGGATAAGCGAAGCCTCGTCCTTACTTATGCAAAATCTGCAATTGAAGGAGCAAATACTCTGGGTCCAAGGCAAGGGCGATAAGGAGCGTATCCTACCTTTTGGGGATGAAGCTCTGTATTGGTTTCAAAAGTGGATTCATGAAGAACGTCCTAAAATACTTAAGCAAAAACAAAGCCCATATGTGTTTATCAATTATGCAGGGGGACAGCTCAGTCGAAAGGGAATTTGGAAAAAATTTCAGGATTTAAAGGCAAAAACAGGACTTGAAGCAAAGGTACATACCCTGCGGCATTCTTTTGCTACTCATTTATTGCAAGGTGGCGCTGATTTACGCACGGTACAAGAACTTTTGGGGCATCAAGACCTTTCAACGACACAAATTTATACACATATTGACGCTTCGGAATTGCAAAAGTATCATGAAAGATATTTTAAAAAAAAGAGCGACAAATAAGTTTTTTTATATTAGACTTATTGAAGGGATATGCCTATACTTTTAAGATACTAGACTTATTTTGTGTGATGAAGGGAGAAAAATGAAAAAACAAAAGACTTTTTTAAAAATAACTACTCTTGTTTTGCTGATGGCTTTTTTATCCATCTTGCTTGCTTGTGGACCTTCAGTTAAATCGGTAAAACGATTACAATTTATGGAAGAAAAAGTTTCCAGTCCAAATACTATTGAAGAATTGGAAGCAGCTGTTGCAAAATTTGAAAAGCGGGTCCTCGATATAAGCGAGGCAAATAGTCAAATCGGTATTTGGTATAAGATGATTGCGACTCGCTATCTCGATAAACAAATGTACAATGAGGCATTGAAAGCGCTTGAAAAAGCTGTTTTATATTATCCTACAAATCAAAACCTGTATTATTTTATAGGAGTCTCTGCTGGCTTTATGGCAAAGGCAAGCTTAGACTTTGAAGCAAATGGTAGCAGAGTCAAAGCAGAGTATTATCTAAAACTTTCTGAGTCAGCGTATAAACGTGCGATTGAGTTGGAGCCTACCTATGTGCGTTCTTTGTATGGCTTATCTGTCTTATATTTATTTGATTTAAATGAAGCAGAAAAAGCCATACCGCTCTTACAAAAAGTACTAAGTATAGAAACAAAACACTATGATGCAATGTTCCTTTTAGCTCGAGCTTATTATATGAGCTATGAGTTTGAAAAGGCGCTTGATGTATATGATAAAATAATTTCTCTTTCTGCTAGCGAGCAAAGGACACGCCAGGCTGAGGAAAATAAAAAAATCGTGCTCGATGCCTTGTATGGAGATTAAAAACGATGAGAGCCCTTGCTTTATTGCTTTCTCATTACGATTTTTTTTCTCTTTCTGAAAAATATCTTATCTTAGAGCAGGCGAAAGATATACAAACCTTTCTAAAGATGCGACCGATTGAAATTGCATCTCTTATAAAAAGAGATTTTAAAATCGATAAGCTTAACTTTCAGTCAATAGAAAAACGCCTAGAAAAAACAATTGCTCTTATGAGGGCTTATTCTATTGGGCTTGTTTTTTATGACGAAGAAGCCTATCCGCCCTTATTAAAAGAAATTCACGACCCGCCCTTTGCCTTATTTTATCGCGGGGAAGCAAGCCTTTTGCATTCGCTTTGTCTGGGCATTGTGGGTACTCGTCGTCCTACAGGGCGAGGAATGAAGGCTTCCTTTGATATAGCAAAAAGCCTTGCCGAAAATGCGCTAACGATTGTTTCGGGACTTGCTCGGGGAATTGATGGTTATGCGCACAAGGGAGCGCTCGAGGCAAAAGATGGAAAAACTATCGCTGTTCTCGCTTCGGGCTTAGATAGCATTTATCCGAGTGATCACAAACGCTTAGCTTTACAGATGCTTGAAAAAGGTTCGCTTTTGCTTAGCGAGCATCCTCCTTTGACACCTGCGCTTACTTGGCATTTTCCCAAAAGAAATCGTATCATTGCAGGGCTTTCGGAGGGCGTGCTTGTTGTAGAAGCACCGCGCGGTTCAGGCTCTCTTATAACCGCTTCTTGTGCTATTGAAGAAAATCGCGAACTTTTTTTCCATGAGCTTGCCCTGCAGTACTCTTTTCAAAAACTTGCTCTTTCTGCGAGCGATAAGCGAAAATTACAAAAAAAATGGGCGGTACAAAACTATATTGATGACGGAGCATTGCTTATTTCTAGCGCAAAAGATATTATACAACATTTAAGTGAAGGAAGTATAAAAAATACTAGTTTACTTTTTTCTCAATACAAGCTAGATTTAAACTAATTAGATATATTTTGAAACTGAAGGATTTTTTATGGCTGAAAAGAAAACAACAACAAAGAAAGTAGCAACAAAAAAAACAACAACAAAGAAAACAAAGCAAAAGCAAACCTTGGTTATCGTGGAATCTCCAGCGAAAGCAAAAACAATAGAAAAATATCTCGGACCTGGTTTTAAGGTTGAAGCTTCTATGGGGCACCTCATTGACTTACCAAAGTCGCGACTTGCTATAAATGTCGAAGATAGATTTCAGCCAGAATATATCACAGTGAGAGGCCGTGCAAAAATTTTGAAAAACTTGCAAAAAGAAGCAAAAAAATCTGAAACTGTCTTACTGGCAAGTGATAATGACCGTGAAGGTGAAGCAATCGCATGGCATTTGAAAAATTCTTTGTCTGAAAAAACAGAAGCTTCTATAAAACGCATTGTTTTTAATGAAATTACACCACAAGCGATTAAAGATTCAGTCGAAAATCCAGCTGAAATAAATGAATATAAGGTTAATGCTCAAAAGGCACGACGTGTTTTAGACCGCCTGGTCGGCTATAATCTTTCTCCTCTTTTATGGAAAAAGGTAAAAAATGGACTTTCCGCAGGTCGGGTGCAATCTGTTGCACTAAAACTTATTTGTGAGCGAGAAAAAGAAGTTGAGGCCTTTATTCCAGAAGAATACTGGAGTTTAGAAGCGGAGTTTTCTAAGGGTAAAACAGTTTTTCCTGCACAGCTTTTCCAATACAAGGGAGAAAAACCAGTTCTTAAATCTGGGCAAGATGTCAATGATCTTATTGCGGAAATAGAAAGCGCTCAATCCTTTGTGAGTGATATAAAAGAAAGCGAAAAAACTATACGCCCAAAGGCACCTTTTACGACCTCTACCTTACAACAAACTGCGGCAAACCGTTTGGGTTTTACTTCTCGAAAAACGATGCAAATAGCTCAGCAATTATATGAGGGTGTAAATTTTGGACAAGATCGCATTGGTTTAATTACCTATATGAGAACAGATTCTACGAGAATTTCTGCTACAGCGCTTGAAGAAGTACGCACCTTTATCGGGGAACTCTATCCTCAAGAATTGCCCGAAGCAGCTATCGAGTATGCTGTTGGGGCAAAGGCACAGGATGCCCACGAGGGGATTCGTCCTACCTATGTATCGTATACGCCAGACTATGTAAAAGAATATTTGAATCGTGATCAATTGCGCTTGTATACGATTATCTGGGAACGCTTTGTTTCAAGTCAAATGACAAATGCAAAAAGTCGCACAACAACGGTGGAAATAAGCGCAGGCGATGCAAAGTTTCGTGCATCGAAGTCAAAACTTGTTGAAAAAGGCTTTTACCAAGTGATAAAACTCCTTTCCACAAAGGAAGAACAGTCGGGAAAAATACCCTCTGTAAAGCTCAACGAAGAGCTCGAGGTAGAAGCCTTTCATCCTGCTCAGCATTTCACGCAGGGACCTCCCCGCTATACCGATGCCTCCATTGTCAAGGCACTTGAAGAAAAGGGCATTGGGAGACCCTCAACCTACGCTCCCATTATCTCGGTTTTGCTCGATCGCTATTATGTTACAAGGAGCAATAAACAACTCGTTCCAACACAACTCGGTCGTATTATCTCAAATATTCTAAGCGATTCATTTCCAAACGTGGTTGACGAAAACTTTACACGTGAAATGGAAGAAAAACTCGATAATGTCGAAGAAGATACCCAAGACTGGGTTACGATGATAGCTGACTTCTTTCATCCATTCAAAGAACGCGTCGATGAAGTTATGTCGAACCTTGAAAGCATGAAGGGGATAATGGACGAACCCACCGATAAAATCTGCGAACTATGTGGAAAACCCATGTTAAAAAAACTTGGACGCTTTGGTTTTTTTATTGCTTGCTCTGGTTTCCCCGAATGCCGAAATACACGATCGCTACCCTTGGCACCCTGCCCAAAACCTGATTGTGGCGGCGAAATAGTTGCGCGAAAAACAAAGGGACGAGGAAAGGAGTTTTACGGCTGTACAAACTATCCTGAATGCGATTTTATATCGCACTACAAACCCATCAATGCCTCTTGTCCAGAATGTGGGTATTTTTTAGTTGAAAAATACGACAAAAAAAATGGCTCTTATAAGTCTTGTATCAATCCAGAATGCGATTACTTGCATAGCACAAGTGAAGCAGAAGAAAAAAAAAGCGAGGAAATTGCTCAAGAGCTTGCAGAATCTCAAAGGGCTCTGACAGGAGAAGCTGAGGAGTAGTGGTGTTTTTAGGCGAAGCAATCGAAGCATTTTTGCAGTATGCAGATGGCATAAAAAATCTCTCACCACATAGCCTCAAAGCCTATCGAAATGACCTTTCTTTTTTTCTTTCGTCTTTCCCAGAAAAAGAAAAAAAAATACTTTTTGAGATAGATTTAGTCGACTTGCGTTCTTGCGTGGGTCTTTTATCTAAGCAAAAAAAAACAGCTACAACAATTAACCGATTTATCTGTACGATACGAAGCTTTTTTTTGTATCTTTATAGAATGAATATACTACCAAACAATATTGCACTCGACTTAAAAACGGTGAAAATTCCCAAGAAACTACCTCGGTACATGAGTGATTCTGAAGTCGATGCACTTCGAAGACAGCCAGAAAAAAAAGAACTTTTGTGGACAGAACGAGACAGGGCGATTTTTGAATGCCTCTACTCCTCGGGTGCTCGCGTGAGCGAATTGTCAAACTTGAATCTTCGAGACTTAGCCGCAAATCTTTCATCGGCGATTGTTACCGGAAAGGGCAGCAAGGATCGAAAGGTGTTTTTCTCTCAAGATGCAGTGGATGCCCTCAAAGTCTATCTCGTGCAAAGAGCAGAAATAATACAAAAAAATGAGGTAAAGGGCGAAGCACTTTTTATCAATCAAAGAGGGGGACGTCTAACAGCACGTGGCATTTTTTATGTGGTAAACCGCTATTCTTCGGTGGAAGGAACAAACAAACCCGTTTCTCCCCATGCCTTTCGTCATACCTTTGCAACAACAATGCTAAAAAACGGGGCAAATATTCGCGTCGTACAAGAGCTTTTGGGGCATGAAAATATATCGACTACACAAAAATACACACATATAACAAAGGAACAATTGATACAAACATACAACGCATCTCATCCGCATGGAGGTAAAAATGAGCTTTGAGTATGAGAAAATTCGCAGTACAACGATTATTGCGGTGAAAAAAGATGGAAAAATGGCTATGGCTGGCGACGGACAAGTTACTATGGGCAATACTGTTATGAAAGGAAACGCAAAAAAAGTGCGTCGCATGTATGACAATACTGTGCTCACTGGTTTTGCCGGGGCAACAGCAGATGCCTTTAATTTATTCGATAAATTTGAAATGAAGCTAAAAGAATATTCTGGAGATATTACACGTGCTGCAGTCGAACTTGCAAAAATTTGGCGCACAGACAAGGCACTTCGTCAACTAGAAGCGCTCCTCCTTGTTGCAAACAAGGACAAAATCTTGTTAATATCGGGGACTGGGGATGTTATCGAGCCTGAAAACGATGTTTTGGCTATTGGTTCAGGTGGAAATTATGCCTATGCGGCAGCCTTGGCTTATATTGAGTCATCAAATTTAAGCGCAAAAGAAATTGCAGAAAAAAGCTTAAAAATTGCTGGTAATATTTGTATTTACACAAACCAAAATCTTATAATAGAAGAGTTAGAATAAAGGAAATAAAATGAGCGATAAAACAGAACTTACACCAAAACAAATAGTGAGTGCGCTGGATACCTACATTATAGGGCAACAAAAGGCAAAAAAAGCTGTAGCCATAGCGCTGCGAAATAGAATGCGCAGATTAAAACTTCCTGAAGATATTCGTGAAGAAGTTGCCCCTAAAAATATTTTGATGATAGGTCCTACAGGAGTTGGTAAAACTGAAATAGCACGGCGACTTGCAAAGCTTACCGCAGCACCTTTTTTAAAGGTTGAAGCGACGAAGTATACCGAGGTCGGCTATGTTGGTCGCGATGTCGAGTCGATGATACGCGATTTAATGGCTGTTGGATTCAATATGGTAAAGGCCGAGATGCAAGAAGGCTTAAAAGAAGCAGCAGAGCAGCGCGTTGAAGAAGCGCTTTTAGACTTACTTTTGCCACCAAGTCCTTCAAAGAAAAAAGAGCAAAGCAATCCTTCTTTTCTTCCTTTGAACCCTGCATTTGGATCAGAAAACGCAGAGACAGTGCAAAGCGCGCAAAAAACTGAATCTGAAGATGCATCGACGAGAGAACGTTTTCGCCAGTGGCTCCGTGAAGGAAAGCTCGAAGATAAAGAAGTTGAAATTACAATTACAAAACAAAACCGTATGCCGACAATGGAAATTTTTGCCGGTGGAAACATAGAAGACTTTGAAGAAACAATGCAAAATATTACTTCTATGCTCAGCGGTGGTCGCAGCAAAAAAAAGATGCTCAGTATAAAGGATGCTCGCAGAATTCTTCTTGAAGAAGAGCTCGACAAATTGGTAGATACAGAAAAAGTAAGTGAAGAGGCTCGAAAACGAGTTGAGGAAATGGGCATTATATTTATCGATGAAATAGATAAGATAGCAGTAAGTAATTCTCGTGGGTCCCAAGATGTTTCCCGTGAGGGAGTTCAGCGCGATATTCTACCCATCGTAGAGGGTTCGACTGTTAACACAAAGCACGGCATTGTAGATACAACCCATATTTTATTTATCGCAGCGGGAGCCTTCAATCTTGCAAAACCAAGCGATTTAATTCCAGAATTGCAAGGCCGCTTTCCGCTTCGTGTCGAACTTGACTCTCTTACTGCCGACGACTTTAAAAAGATTTTAACTGAACCCAAAAATGCCTTAACAAAGCAATATAGCGAGCTTCTAAAAACTGAATCCGTAACCATCGATTTTAAGGCTGAAGCAATCGATACCATGAGTGCAATTGCACAGGAAGTAAATGCAAAGGTTGAAAATATTGGAGCGCGGCGCTTACATACCATCATGGAAACAGTACTTGAAGAGCTTTCTTTTGAAGCAGACGAAAGAAGCGGCGAAACAATTGAAATTACAAGTCGCTATGTAGAAGATCGACTGGAAAGCATTGTAAAAGATCAAGACCTCTCAAAATATATTTTATAAAGTATTTCTTCAAATGGCCGATGTTTAAATTGTAACATTTCATTCAAATGGGGGATTAAATGAACAGTTTTACACGGTCAGTTGATTTATTGCATAGAGCGATGGATGTGAGCACGCTACGATATTCGGTGAGTGCAAACAACCTCGCAAATGCCGGAGTGCCAAACTTCAAACGAACGACAGTAAATTTTGAAGCAGCCTTAAAAGAGGCTATCGACTCAGAAAAAAATGCAAAAGACAGTTTTGTGTTAAAAACAAGCGATGATCGCCATATCCAATCAAAAACCTATACCGATTATAGAACTGTTGAACCTCGTCGCGTACTCGATTATGCCACAACAAGCGATGCGAATGGCAACAACGTTGATGCCGAAGCTGAAGCCATGGATATTTTGAAAACGCAGTTGAACTATCAATTACTTACTCAAATGCAATCATTTCAATTTTCACAAATGCACATTGTGCTTAAATAAAGGATAAAAAATGGGACTTTTTACCAGTATCAATATAGCAGCGACAGGAATGTCCGTTGAACGCTTACGAGGCGATATCATCTCAGACAATATTGCAAATGCCTCTACAACGAGAACAGCGGACGGCGGAAAGTTTAAAAAATCGACGCTTATTCTAGAAGCAATTCAAGATGATTTACAGTATCGAAATCCCTTTGTTCCTGCAGATAAGGACTCAGGAGTAGGGAAGGGTGTTCGCGCGCTTCGGGTAGAAAAAGACAATAGCCAAGGTCGCCTTGTCTATGACCCCACACACCCTGATGCTATTCAAAGTGGTCCAAATACTGGCTATGTCGAGTATCCAAATGTAAATATCGTAAATGAAATGGTGAACCTTATTTCTGCATCTCGTGCCTATGAAGCGAATGCTACGGTTATACAAGGTTCAAAAGAAATGTTTCAATCCGCCTTGCAGATTGGAAAATAAATATGCTATGATTGGTTTGGGAGGACTTCATGATTAGTTCATTGGATTTATTGCGTTATAATGCAAGTACAACAGCCTCAAATGCTGTTTCAAGTACTCAATTAAGCAAGGCTTTAGAAAAAATAAAAGATGGTTTGGGCATAACAAATACTGAAGAGGGAAAGTCTTTTGACAACTATCTTTTGGATGCTATTTCAAGTACTCAATTAAGCAAGGCTTTAGAAAAAACAAAAGATGGTTTGGGCATAACAAATACTGAAGAGGGAAAGTCTTTTGACAACTATCTTTTGGATGCTATTTCCTATGTAAACGATTCACAAAACAAAAGCTCTGCCTTATTTGAGCAGGTAATTATCGACCCTGATTCAGTCGACGCACATGATGTAACCATAGCAATGGCAGAAGCAAATTTGTCCCTATCCTTAGCACAAGCGGTTATAGATAGGATGATAAAGGGATGGTCAGAAATTACGACCACTCGATAAAAGAAAGTTGCTTATAAAAAGAAGATTTTAGCTTCTAAATAGCAAATACCCCTTGATTTATAGCAAAAAAACGAAAAAACGCTTTTAAGTTTTGAGTTCTTATGCTATAATTGAACAATATATTATTTATTCGTTCACGGGAGGGCATGATGAACGAATGGCTTAAAAAGCTTTTTTCACAAATTAAAACAGTTTGGTCGAAGGGTAGCACAGTACAAAAAGTGGTAATTACTGGCATAATTATCTTTGTCATTGGTGCAATCGTTTTTATATCTGTCTTATCCTCATCGCCAAGCACTGTGCCATTGTATAATATTCCCATTACTGACGAGGATTCTCGCGATAGGATCCTTATACGTCTTTCTGAAGAAAATATTCAGGCGACGGTAAATGCTGCAGGTATTATTTCAGTTGCGGATGAGAAAACAGCACGAAAGGCACGGACTCTTTTGGTGCGAGAAGATTTAACTCCTACAAATGTCAGTCCTTGGAATCTCTTCGATACCGAGCGCTGGACAACGACTGATTTTGAGCGAAATGTAAACTTGCTTAGGTCTATTACAAACCAAGTAACACAGCACATTGAATCTCTTGAAGAAGTCGATAGGGCAAATGTTGTTATAACCCGTCCTGAGAGAACTCTTTTTGCAGCTGATCAAAATCCGACAACCGCAAGTGTTATTTTATATCATAGACCCGGAAGCGATATTTTAACAAACAAAAAGAAATTGCAGGGTATACAAAAACTCTTACTTTTTGCAGTTGAAGGTCTTAAAGAAGAAAATATTACTATTACTGATTCAAATGGTAATGTCTTAAACGACTTTGCTGGAATGGCAGAAATTGATCGTGTTGATATTATAGCGCGTGAACAAAAACTTATTTCTACCCTAGAAACGCAGTATAGAGCAAAGGTGCTTTCTGCTCTGCAACAGATATTTACCCCTGATCGCGTGCGCGACTTAAATATCAAAATTGATATGAATATGTCAAAACGTTTTGTTGACGCAACTGAGTATTCTCCTATTACTATTCGCCCAGATAATCCCGACACACCCTATGATGACTCTGAACTCGTAGAATCTATTACACTTTCGTCAGAAACCGTTACAAAACGTTGGACTGGTACCGGCTATAATCCTGAAGGACCCGCTGGTGCTGAGGGTCAAACAGCTCCTGTCTATTCTGACATGTCAAACCTCTATGGTGTTTCTGAAGAAACGGGAGTAAAACGAAATGAGGTTATAAATAAAAAGCAAATTCAAGAAGAGATTAGTCCTTCGATTGATCGTATTTCTGTTTCGGTAAATATCGATGGACGAAATAGAATTGTCTATAACGACAAAGGTGAGCCAGAACTTTTACCTGATCGCTCTATAAAAAGAGAATATATACCGCTTACCGCAGAAGAACTTGCAAACACAACACGACTTGTTGAAGATGCTATAGGCTATCAACGAGGAAGAGGCGACTCTGTTTCTGTACAAAATATTCAGTTTGACCGAACAGCACAATTTGCCGCCGAAGATGCGGCACTTTTACGTGCGCAACAAACAAAGAAAACGGTCTTTTATATTTTGAGCGGCATTGTTCTTGTTTTACTTGCCTTTATTATTTTTAGAACGATATCTCGCGAGCTTGAAAAACGTCGACGATTAAAAGAAGAAGAGCTGCTCAGACAGCACGCAAAAATGCGCCAAGAAACCTTTTTGGAAGCAGAACGAGCTGGCATGGAAGTTACTATGTCTGTTGAAGAGCGTAGACGTGCAGAATTGCAAGAAAATGCAATTGCACTCGCAAAAGATCATCCAGAGGATGTTGCTATGCTCATAAGAACTTGGTTGATGGAGGAATAGTATGGCT
>JGI24502J29692_10036065_pt1 | contig 15827 bp, 13 predicted proteins | sample BioPla3RNA1_FD_29692 | JGI IMG/M metagenome (IMG submission 29692)
CCCGTTCATTAGGGAGGAGTGGAGGAAAAATGGCAAAGCAAAAGTTTGAAAGAACTAAGCCGCACGTGAACGTGGGCACCATTGGTCACGTTGACCACGGCAAGACCACAACTACTGCTGCGATTACCATGCTGCTCGCCCATGGCGACACCAGCAAGGTAAAGAAGTTCGAGGAAATCGACAATGCTCCTGAAGAGAGGGAGCGGGGCATTACCATCAATACGTCCCACGTGGAGTATGAAACGGAGAAGCGGCACTACGCTCACGTAGACTGCCCAGGCCACGCTGACTATGTGAAAAACATGATCACCGGAGCCGCCCAAATGGACGGTGCAATTCTGGTTGTTTCCGCCGCTGACGGCCCCATGCCTCAAACTCGGGAACACATTCTCCTTGCCCGCCAGGTTGGCGTGCCTGCCATCGTTGTATGGCTGAACAAAGCTGATATGGTGGACGATCCTGAGCTTCTGGAACTGGTTGAGATGGAAGTCCGTGAACTCCTCAGCGAGTACGAGTTCCCTGGCGACGACATCCCCGTAGTTGCAGGCAGCGCCCTGAAGGCTCTGGAAGAACTCCAGGCTGGTGCTCCTGGGGAAGCATGTGCTCAGCTGCAGAAGCTCATGGATGCAGTTGATGAGTACATCCCAACCCCAGAGCGGGACGTTGACAAGCCTTTCCTCATGCCTGTTGAGGACGTCTTCACCATCACCGGCCGCGGTACAGTTGCAACTGGCCGTGTAGAGCGTGGCGTAATCAAGGTTGGCGACGAAGTTTCCATCGTTGGCCTGCAAGACGAGTCCCGGAAGACCGTTGCTACCGGCGTAGAGATGTTCCGCAAGCTCCTTGACCAAGCTCAAGCTGGTGACAACATTGGTGTTCTGCTCCGCGGTATTACCCGTGATGAAGTTGAGCGGGGCCAAGTTCTGGCCAAGCCCGGTTCTATTACTCCGCACACCAAGTTTGAGTGCGAAGTATACGTCCTGACCAAGGATGAAGGCGGCCGGCACACCCCATTCTTCCAAGGCTACCGGCCTCAGTTTTACTTCCGGACCACTGACGTAACCGGTATCGTGGAGCTCCCCGAGGGCACCGAAATGGTTATGCCTGGCGACAACACCCGCCTCAGCGTATCGCTTATCACTCCAATCGCGATGGAGGAAGGCCTGCGCTTTGCTATTCGTGAAGGCGGCCGCACTGTGGGTGCTGGCGTTGTAACCAAGATTTTAGAGTAGGAAGAAGTGAGTTACACAGGCGAGGACAGCTCTCTGCCTCGCCTGTTTTTCCACTTTGGCTCAGTATTGACAGCGATCCTGAAATGTGTTAAATTCTAAAAGGTATTTTGACCTACTGGAGGTGGCAGGCGTGCGTGTCGGTATCACGTTGGAATGCGTCGATTGCAAGAACCGGAATTACCGTACTATGAAGAATAGGAAGAACGACCCGGATCGCATCGAGCTGAAGAAGTATTGCAAGACCTGTAGAACTCATACCGTGCACAAAGAAACCCGCTAGGGTTTGACGAGAAGGATGTGAGGATTGTGGCAGCAGTGCAGAGCAAACCTACAGTTTGGGCCAGATTTACCAAGTACCTGCGGGAAGCTCGCAGTGAACTCCGCAAGGTATCCTGGCCAAACCGTAAAGAGCTGATCACATATACCATCGTGGTTGTCGTCACGGTCGTCGTGGTCGCAATATTCAGTGGATTAGTCGACGTTCTAGCCACCGGAGCACTGAACCTACTTCGTAGGTTAGGAGGGTAAGGGCTAAAGCCCTGCGGCATGAGCGAAAAGGATCACCCAAACAAGCAGTGGTATGTCATCCATACTTATTCTGGGTATGAGAATAAGGTAAAGGCAAACCTAGAGCGGCGTGTAGAATCCATGGGAATGGAAGACAAGATCTTCCGCGTTGTGGTCCCCACTGAAGAAGTGGTGGAGTACAAAGACGGCAAGCGGAAGGTGACGCCCAAGAAGATTTTCCCAGGATACGTCATGGTGGAGATGATCATCACTGACGATTCCTGGTATGTGGTGCGTAACACGCCGGGCGTAACAGGGTTTGTAGGCTCTGGTGTGAAGCCGATCCCCTTGGCAGAACACGAAGTTCATACTATACTAAGGGGTATGGGCTTTGAAGGGGCTCCGAAAAGCGACTTTTCCGTTGGGGAAACGGTGCGCGTTGTGGCTGGGCCCTTCGTCAACTTTTCCGGTACGATCAGCGAAATCAGCCCTGAGAAGGGCAAACTGCGGGTCAATGTTTCAATGTTTGGACGCGAAACCCCTGTAGAATTGGATTTCAGTCAAGTGGCCAAACTATAAGGGTTGCGCTCTTTTTAGTGGGAGGATGAATAATCCGCCATTACCACATTAATCTTAAGGGGGTGTATGCGCCGTGGCAAAGAAAGTATCAGCCTTGATTAAGCTGCAGGTCCCTGCAGGTAAGGCAAACCCGGCGCCGCCGGTAGGTCCGGCACTAGGACAACATGGTGTCAACATTATGGAGTTTTGCAAGTCCTTTAACGAAAGGACCGCAAACCAAGCTGGAATGATTATTCCAGTAGTGATTACCGTCTATGAAGACCGGTCATTCACATTCATCACCAAGACTCCGCCCGCGGCGGTCTTAATCAAGAAGGCTATGAATATCGAGCGTGGTTCCGGAGTTCCCAATCGGGAAAAAGTGGGCACCATCAAGCGGGATAGGGTCCGTGAGATTGCGGAGCTGAAAATGCCTGATCTGAACGCTGCCTCTGTGGAAGCAGCCATGCGGATGGTGGAAGGCACTGCCCGGAGCATGGGCGTTGTTGTCGAAGACTAGGGAACACGCTGGGAATAGATTGAAAAACGTGGGAGGAACTACGTTCCGTCTGCACCACAAAGGAGGAACAGACCATGGCAAAACGTGGTAAGCGGCTTCAGGAAGCCATGAAGCTGATTGAACCGGGAAAATATTATACGCCAGAAGAAGCCATTGCTTTGGTAAAGAAGTGTGCCACAGCCAAGTTCAACGAAACGGTGGAAGTGGCTATGAAGCTGGGTGTCGACCCCCGGCACGCGGACCAACAAGTCCGGGGTACAGTTGTACTTCCCCACGGTACCGGCCGTGATGTGCGGGTGCTCGTGTTTGCAAAGGGCGAGAAAGCCCAAGAAGCACGGGATGCAGGGGCAGATTTTGTAGGCGACGAAGATCTGGCTGCTAAGATCCAAGGCGGCTGGACAGACTTTGATGTGGCCATCGCCACCCCTGACATGATGGGCGTAGTTGGTAAGCTCGGGCGTATCCTTGGCCCACGGGGCCTCATGCCCAACCCGAAGACAGGCACAGTCACCTTTGACGTGGCCAAAGCGGTGCACGACTCTAAAGCTGGTAAGGTCGAATTCAGGGTTAACAAAGAAGCGGGCATGCACGTGCCCATCGGCAAGGTTTCCTTCACTGACGAGCAGCTGATGGAAAACCTCAAGACCTTGATGGACGCCATCATTAAGGCTAAGCCAGCAGCAGCCCGCGGTACCTACCTGCGCAAGCTGTCACTGTCGTCCACAATGGGCCCTGGACTCAGGGTAAATACCCAAGATATCTCTCGCTAAGGTTGTTGACTAGTAGAAACCAACGTGATATACTATCGCCGTTGATTGACAACAGAATAGCACAGAGGCCGTAGACAGCAGGTGTACACTAGTACCGAAGGAGAGCAATCTCGCCCGCCGAGGTCGGAGAAGAGTAGAGATGACTGTGTTCGCTGCCGAACCAGTCAGCCTCCATGTTCAGCTTATTTGAGATCTCCGCCCTGTCTGCGGAGGTCTTTTTTGTTGTAGAAAAGGGAGGTGAAAGGATGCCCAAACCGGAAAAGGTTGCAAAGGTTCAGGAAATTCGCGACCGCCTCAGTCGTGTGCAGGGAGCGGTAATCGCTGACTACCGGGGACTAGATGTAGGAGAGATTACTGAACTCCGGAAACAGCTTAGGGAAGCGGGCGTTGAGTTTAAGGTTCTCAAGAACACCTTAACCATCTTGGCAGCACGGGAGGCTGGGGTAGAAGCCATTGAGCCTTACCTCGCTGGCCCAACTGCCATTGCCTTTGGTTATGATGACCCAGTTGTAGCTGCGAAGATTATCAGTGACTTCGCAAAGAAGAACAAGGATCTGGAAATCAAAGGCGGATTGGTGGAAGGCAAGGCCTTAGGGCCCGAGGAAGTGAAAGCCCTTGCTGATCTCCCCAGCAGAGAGGTACTCTTGTCCATGGTTCTCCGGGCAATGCAAGGCCCAATTGCTGGTATGGTCAACGTACTGCAGGGCAACATCCGCAACTTCGTTTATGCGCTGGAAGCAGTGCGGAAAAAGAAGGAAGAAGCTGGCGCTTAGTAAAATTTGCATATTCTTAGGAGGGTAAATAAATGACCAGAGATGAAATTCTGCAAGCTATTGAAAATATGACTGTGCTCGAACTGAGCGAACTCGTGAAGGCTATGGAAGAGAAGTTCGGCGTATCCGCTGCTGCTCCCGTGGCATTCGCAGCTGCTCCTGCAGCTGGCGGCGCTGAAGCTGCTGTGGAAGAGAAGACCGAATTCGACGTTATCCTCGCCGCTGTGGGCGACAAGAAGATCAACGTCATTAAGGTCGTCCGTGAGCTCACCGGCCTGGGCCTCAAGGAAGCCAAGGACCTGGTAGATGGCGCTCCGAAGCCAATCAAGGAAGGCATCTCCAAGGACGAAGCCGAACAGATCAAGGCCAAGCTCGAGGAAGTCGGCGCTACAATCGAAGTAAAGTAGTACAAGACTGCAAAACAACAAAGGGACCTTCTGCCAGAAGGTCCCTTAAAACTAGCTCGATATGAAGCAAGGAACACAGGGGCTTGACAACAAATAACCCCTGTGTTATGATCAGTTAGTGCCAAAATGGGGATATTACTCCCGTTTAGAAATAATTCAACACTCTCATTCAAATTCCTGCTGTCCTTGGAAAGTTTTTTTGGGGGGTAGATAACGGAATTTGCGCAATGAACATAGTAGAAGCGAGGGAAGAACAGCCCTTGCTTTTCGTGTTGTTTCTTGGGAAACCAAAAGGAGAGGTGAGGGCCTTTGGCAGTAGCCATGTATCAAGGAAAACGAAAGCGGGTCAACTACGGGAAGATCAAAGAGATCCTGGATATGCCCAATCTCATCGACATTCAGCGGAAGTCCTATGAGTGGTTCCTTAATGAGGGCCTCATGGAAGTATTCAAGGACATATCTCCAATTCAGGATTTTACCGGCAACCTAGTATTGGAGTTCATTGATTTCAGTTTTGGGGACCCGAAGTACGGCGTAGAGGAATGCAAAGAACGTGATGCTACCTACGCTGCTCCGCTGAGGGTGCGAGTGCGCCTGATCAACAAGGAAACCGGCGAAGTCAAGGAACAGGAAGTCTTCATGGGGGATTTCCCCCTCATGACTGAGCAGGGGACCTTCGTAATCAACGGCGCAGAACGCGTAATCGTCAGCCAACTGGTTCGCTCTCCTGGTGTGTACTTTAATTATACTTTAGATACAAGCGGAAAGCGCCTGTTTTCCGCAAATATTATTCCCAATCGCGGAGCCTGGCTGGAGTTTGAGACTGATTCCAATGACGTGATTTACGTGCGGATCGATCGGACTCGTAAGCTTCCGGTCACCGTATTGATTCGGGCTCTCGGCTTGGCTACCGATGCGAAGATTCTGGCTGAGTTCAACGATGCTCCCCAAATTCGCGCCACTCTCGAGAAAGACAACACCAGCAATGAGTATGAAGCCCTAATCGAGATTTACAAGAGGCTGCGCCCAGGTGAACCGCCCACAGAGGAAAGCGCCCGGGGGTTGTTTGAGACCCTTTTTTATGAGCCAAAACGATATGATCTGGCCGGTGTAGGGCGGTACAAGATCAACAAAAAGCTGCGCCTGACGGAGCGGCTTGTTAATCGCGTCGCCGGGGAGAACATCGTTGATCCAGAGACCGGCGAGCTGCTGGTGGAAAAGGGAGAACGGATTACCCGCCGGCGTGCTGAAGAGATTACCGCCGCGGGCATTAATTCTGTCATTCTTCTCACCAAGGAAGGGGATGAAGTCCGCCTCTTCTCTAACCATCAGCCAGATCCTGGTGTAACCACCATCACCCCCGACGACATTTTGGCGTCCATTAACTACCTGGTAAACCTGGCTTACGATCTGGGCACGGTGGATGACATCGACCACCTAGGCAACCGCCGCTTAAAGAGCGTGGGCGAGCTTCTACAGAACCAGTTCAGGATCGGCCTCAGCAGGATGGAGCGGGTTGTACGGGAGCGCATGACCATTCAGGACGTGGAGATCATCACTCCCCAAGCCCTGATCAACATCCGCCCTGTGGTAGCTGCTATTAAGGAGTTTTTCGGGTCCAGCCAGCTGTCCCAGTTCATGGACCAGACAAATCCCTTGGCAGAGCTTACCCACAAGCGGCGCCTCAGCGCCTTGGGCCCTGGCGGCCTTTCTCGGGACCGGGCAGGCTTTGAAGTACGGGACGTGCACCATTCCCACTACGGCCGGATGTGTCCCATTGAGACGCCTGAAGGCCCAAACATTGGCCTGATCACCGCACTGTGTACTTATGCGCGGATTAACGAATATGGCTTTATCGAAACGCCCTATCGGCGGGTTGAGAACGGTGTGGTCAGCGAGGAGATTGATTATCTCACGGCCGACGAGGAAGATAACTACGTCATCGCCCAGGCCAACGAGCCGGTGGATGATGATAACCGCTTTGTGAACTCTCGGGTGACCGTACGTGATCGGGATCAGATCCGTATCGTCCCTGCAGAGCAAGTTGAGTACATGGACGTTTCCCCCAAGCAGATCGTGAGTATCGCCACCGCTTTGATTCCGTTCCTTGAAAACGACGACGGCGCCCGGGCCCTGATGGGTGCTAACATGCAGCGCCAAGCTGTGCCCCTCTTGGAAGCAGAAGCTCCTTTAGTGGGAACGGGGATGGAATACAAGGCCGCTGTGGACTCTGGCGCGGTAGTCCTTGCAAAGCATGCTGGGACCGTTAAGCGGGTCACAGGCAGCGAAATCGTGGTGGAGCGCCCAAGTGGCAAGCGGGACTATTATCCCCTTCTCAAATTCAAGCGCTCTAACCAAGGGACCTGCGTAAACCAAAAGCCCCGCTGTTTCGTGGGCCAGGAAGTTGTCCCCGGTGACGTTTTGGCCGATGGCCCCTCAACCGATATGGGCGAACTGGCTTTGGGCAAGAACGTTCTGGTTGCCTTTATGCCTTGGGAAGGCTACAACTACGAAGATGCTATCTTAATCAGCGAAGAACTGGTTAAAGACGATGTCTTCACATCCATTCACATTGAAGAGTATGAAGCTCAGGCTCGTGACACTAAGCTTGGCCCCGAGGAAATCACCCGAGATATTCCCAACGTGGGCGAGGACAGCCTGAAGAACCTTGATGAAGACGGCATCATCCGCATTGGTGCGGAAGTAAAGCCAGGCGATATCTTGGTTGGCAAGGTAACGCCCAAGGGCGAGACGGAGCTCACCGCGGAGGAGCGCCTGCTGCGAGCTATTTTCGGCGAAAAGGCACGGGAAGTGCGGGATACTTCCCTTAGAGTGCCCCACGGAGAAGGCGGCATCATCGTCGATGTGAAGGTGTTCTCTCGTGAGAACGGCGATGAGCTGTCGCCAGGCGTGAACAAGCTGGTCCGGGTCTACATTGCCCAGAAGCGAAAGATTTCTGAAGGCGACAAGATGGCCGGGCGCCACGGGAACAAGGGTGTTATCTCCCGGATTATGCCCGTAGAGGATATGCCTTTCCTCCCTGATGGGACGCCGGTGCAAATCGTCCTCAACCCGTTGGGCGTGCCATCCCGGATGAACATTGGGCAGGTTCTCGAGACACACTTGGGTATGGCTGCCAAGCTCCTGGGCTTCCATGTAGCAACGCCTGTCTTCGATGGTGCTACAGAAATCGAAGTCATGGATACCATGGAAGAAGCAGGTATGCGCCGGGATGGCAAGACCGTGCTTTACGACGGCAGGACCGGCGAACCTTTCGATAACCCTGTTACTGTGGGCATCATCTATATGATCAAGCTGGCCCACCTTGTTGATGACAAGATCCATGCCCGTTCCACAGGGCCTTACTCCCTCGTTACCCAACAGCCCTTGGGTGGCAAGGCCCAGTTCGGAGGACAGCGGTTTGGAGAAATGGAAGTGTGGGCCCTGGAAGCTTACGGTGCGGCCTATACGCTCCAAGAAATCCTTACTGTCAAGTCCGACGATGTGGTGGGCCGTGTGAAAACCTACGAAGCCATTGTCAAAGGGGAAAACATCCCCGAACCTGGTGTTCCTGAATCCTTCCGGGTACTCATTAAGGAACTGCAGAGCCTGGGGCTGGATGTACGAGTGCTCAGTGAAGAAGAGCAGGAGATCGAAATCCGCGACGAGGACGAGGACATCAGCGAGATGGCGAAAGAGCTGGGGATAGACATCCAAGGCAAGACGGTGCAGCGCGTAGAGCGCACCGCACTTGGAGCCAACCGCAGTGGTCGGAAGCAGGACGATGATGAGGACGAAGGCCAGGACGAGGACGACGATGCGCTGGATCCATCAGACAGCGAGGGCGAAGAAGAACTCGGCGATGAGGACGGCGATCTAGACCTGGACAGCGATGACCTAGATGTGGACCTCGATGTGGAAGACCTGGATGTTATCGATTTAGATGAAGATGAGGACCTAGCACTCGAGGATATCCATGTGCTTGCCAGCGATGACGACATTGCGGAGTAGGAGTGGGCGTTAGACAAAAGGAGGGACTGCCCTTGCTGGATGTCAATTTCTTTGATCGAATTAGAATCGGGCTCGCCTCGCCTGAACAGATTCGGGCTTGGTCAAGCGGCGAAGTGAAAAAGCCGGAGACGATTAACTACCGCACCCTCAAACCGGAGCGGGAAGGCCTGTTCTGCGAGAAGATCTTTGGGCCAACCCGGGACTGGGAATGTCACTGCGGCAAGTACAAAAGGGTAAGGTACAAGGGAATCGTTTGTGACCGCTGCGGAGTGGAAGTAACCAGGTCCAAAGTGCGCCGTGAGCGCATGGGCCATATTGAACTCGCGGCACCTGTATCCCACATCTGGTTCTTTAAAGGGATCCCGAGCCGCATGGGCCTCTTGCTTGACTTATCTCCCAGGACACTGGAGAAAGTATTATACTTTGCATCGTACATTGTCATCGATCCCGGCGAAACCACGTTAGCCAAGTACCAGCTCCTCAGCGAAGCGGAGTATCGGGAATACGGCGAGAAGTTTGGTGCCCGCTTCAAGGCTGGGATCGGAGCAGAAGCCATTAAGAAACTTCTGGACGAAATCGACCTTGATGAACTCAGCTCTGAACTCCGCAAGGAGATTCGGGATAGCACCGGCCAGCGGCGGGTGCGTGCTGTGCGCCGGTTGGAAGTAGTGGAAGCCTTCCGCGCATCTGGGAACAAGCCGTCCTGGATGATCATGGACGTAATCCCAGTAATCCCTCCAGAACTGCGCCCCATGGTGCAGCTGGATGGCGGCAGGTTTGCCACCTCTGACCTCAATGACCTTTACCGGCGGGTAATCAACAGGAACAACCGCCTGAAGCGTCTTCTGGAGCTAGGTGCCCCAGATATTATCGTGCGGAATGAAAAGCGCATGCTGCAGGAAGCGGTAGATGCTCTCATCGACAACGGCCGCCGGGGAAGGCCTGTAACGGGCCCTGGCAACCGTCCCTTGAAGTCTTTGAGCGATATGCTCAAGGGTAAGCAGGGCCGCTTCCGCCAGAACCTCTTGGGTAAGAGGGTTGACTATTCAGGCCGCTCCGTAATTGTGGTAGGCCCCAAGTTGAAGATGTACCAGTGCGGGCTGCCCAAGGAAATGGCTTTGGAGCTCTTTAAGCCCTTCGTCATGAAGGAACTGGTGGCCAGGAATCTTGCACATAACATCAAGAGCGCCAAGAAGATGGTGGAGCGGGTCCGCCCTGAAGTGTGGGACGTGGTGGAAGACGTCATTAAGGAACACCCTGTCCTGCTCAACCGGGCCCCAACCCTGCACCGCTTGGGTATTCAGGCCTTTGAGCCGGTGCTCGTTGAAGGCCGGGCCATTCAGATCCACCCGCTGGTGTGTACAGCTTACAACGCGGACTTTGACGGCGACCAGATGGCTGTGCACGTTCCCTTGTCTGCGGAGGCGCAAGCCGAGGCCAGGCTGCTCATGATGTCCACCAACAACATCCTGGTGCCGTCTAGCGGCAGGCCCATCGTGACCCCAACCCAGGATATGGTCATCGGCATCTACTATCTCACGTCTCAGCGGCCTGGTGCCTTAGGTGAAGGGAAGTACTTCAACTCCATTGACGAAGTGCGCCATGCCTATGATGCGGGGGCAGTGAGCCTGCACGCACAGATCATCTTGCGCCAGCCCGATGGGAGCCGGTTAGAAACCACTCCAGGCAGATTGTTCTTCAACGAAATCATGCCTGAAGGCTTCCAGTATATAAATGATGTTATTGATAAGAAGAAGCTGGGGAACCTAGTAGAAGTGCTTTACAGCCGAACAGGCGCCTCGGAAACCGCTAAGACTTTGGACCAAATCATGCGCCTAGGTTTCTACTACAGCACCCGCTCTGGCACCACCGTCTCTGTGGAAGACATCTCTGTTCCTGCGAGTAAGCACGAACGGGTACACCAGGCGGAGGCTGAGGTTGACCAGATCGAGAGCCAGTTCAGAAGAGGGCTTCTCACCCCAGAAGAGCGCTACCAGCGGGTATGTGAAGTCTGGACTCGGGCGAAAGAAGCCATCACCAAGGAGATGCTGGATAGGTTTGACCGCTTCAACCCGGTGTATATGATGGCCATCTCTGGTGCCCGTGGTAACGAGTCCCAGATCAGTCAGCTCGCAGGGATGCGGGGCCTGGTGGCAGACCCCACCGGTAAGACCTTTGAAATTCCTATTAAGTCAAACTTCCGTGAAGGCCTCACGGTGCTGGAGTACTTTATTTCCAGCCACGGTACCCGCAAAGGGTTGGCGGACACCGCGCTTCGAACTGCTGACTCCGGTTACCTTACTCGCCGCCTGGTCGATGTGGCCCAGGACGTCATAGTCCGGGAGCACGACTGCGGCACAAACGAAGGCATCGAAGTGGCCGCCATCAAGGAAGTATCTGGTGAACACGTTGCCGTGATTGAGTCTTTGTGGGAGCGCGTTGCAGGCCGAGTAGCCCTGGAGGATGTAGTTCATCCTGAGACAGGTGAGACCTTGGCCAAGGCTGATGAGATGATCAGCGATGATGCGGCAAAGGCCATCGAGGAAGCGGGTATTGAAAAGGTTAAGATCAGGTCCGTCCTGGGCTGCCACACCCGCTACGGCGTGTGCGTGAAGTGCTACGGCCGCAACTTGGCCACTGGCGGCCTCGTAGATGTGGGTGAAGCGGTAGGTATCGTAGCAGCCCAGTCCATTGGCGAACCAGGTACACAGCTCACCATGAGAACGTTCCACACTGGTGGAGTTGCGGGCGATGACATCACCGCCGGCCTTCCCCGGGTGGAGGAGCTCTTTGAAGCCCGCAAGCCCAAGGGCCAGGCGATTATCACAGAAATCGCGGGCACCGTCCGTTTCGTAGAGAGCAAGGGAGTGCGGAAGGCTGTAGTAACCGGATTGGATGGAGAGGAAAAGTCCTACACCATCCCCTATGGCGCTCGCTTGAGGGCACAGGATGGGGACCAGCTAGAAGCGGGGGACCGCATCACAGAAGGGCCTGTAAATCCCCACGACATCTTGATTGTGCAAGGAGTGCCTGCAGTCCAGCGCTACCTGGTCCAGGAAGTACAGGAAGTATACCGCTCTCAAGGTGTGCATATTAACGACAAGCACATCGAAGTGATTGTCCGGCAGATGCTGCGGAAGTACAAGGTGGAAAAGGCAGGGGATACCAGACTTCTCCCTGGCGCCTTGATCGATGTAGCTGAGCTGGAAGAAGAAAACCGCAGGGCTAAGGCGGAAGACGGGGAACCTGCAGAAGCCAAACCGGTTCTGTTGGGAATCACCAAGGCTTCCCTTGCCACAGAGAGCTTCTTGTCCGCAGCCTCCTTCCAAGAGACCACTAGAGTCCTTACGGAAGCGGCCATTAAAGGGAGGACAGACCGCCTCTTAGGCCTCAAGGAAAACGTGATCATCGGCAAACTGATTCCAGCTGGTACAGGTATGTCTCGCTACCGTAATGTGCAGATCAACGTAGATGAGTTGGAACTGGACGGCGAGGAAGAGCTGGAAGGCCGTTCCATAGCTGGAGATACCGATGAAGCCTCTGTAGAACTTGTCTCCCAATAGAGGCCCATCCCGCCGAAATTTATTGACAGAGCCCTACGGCGGTGGTACAATACGTAAGTGTGTCGACCCGCAGGGAGTCCTTCCCTGCGGGATCTGTAAGTAAAGGAGAGAGACCACAGTGCCGCACAGACTCAAGACTGCACAGCGCATTGTAGGCGCTAAGCAGACCCTTAAGGCTGTACAGGGTGGTCAGGCAAAAGAGGTCTTTGTGGCCCGAGATGCCGATGAACGAGTGATCCGGCCAATTCTGGACTTATGCAACCAAAACGGCGTGCGGATCATCGAAGTGGATTCAATGGCCGAGCTGGGAAAAGCCTGTTCCATTGAAGTGGGGGCTGCTGTTGCAGCAATCATTGAAGACAACTAAGGAAGAAGGAAGGGAGGTTATCCATAGTGCCGACTATCAACCAATTGGTGAAAAAGGGGCGGAGCAAGCAGAAAGGGAAGAGCGGTGCACCTGCACTGTTGTACAACCAAAACACGCTCCGCAACGAAGTTCTGTTTAACGCAGAGGGTTCTCCGCAAAAACGGGGTGTTTGTACCAGGGTATACACTGCTACCCCTAAGAAGCCAAACTCGGCTCTGCGGAAAGTGGCTCGTGTGCGCCTAACCAATGGTATTGAGGTGACTTCCTACATTCCCGGAGAGGGCCATAACCTGCAGGAGCACAGTGTGGTCTTGATCCGCGGTGGTAGGGTGAAGGACCTGCCAGGTGTGCGTTACCACATCGTGCGGGGTACATTGGACACTGCTGGTGTTGCCAACCGTCGCCAAGCCCGTTCCAAGTACGGGACCAAGCGGCCTAAGTAACATTTCCACCGCTACAGAAAAGGGGTGAAATCGTGCCAAGAAAGGGTAGTGTTCCCAAGAGACAAGTTATTCCCGATCCAGTATACGGCAATGAACTGGTGACCAAGTTCATCAACGCCATCATGTATGATGGCAAGCGGGGTACCGCGGAAGCCATCATGTATGGTGCTTTAGAATTAGCCGCGGAGAAACTCGGCAAACAGCCTGTAGAGGTCCTCAACGAGGCCATGAATAATGTCATGCCTGTTCTGGAGGTTAAGCCTCGCCGGGTCGGTGGTGCCACATATCAGGTACCTGTAGAAGTGCGTGCCAATCGCCGTCAGGCTCTGGCCATACGGTGGCTGGTTCAATACGCCAGGCTCCGTGGGGAAAAGACAATGATAGAAAAGCTCGCCGGTGAGTTGATGGATGCCGTCAACAACCAGGGCGGAGCTGTACGGAAGAAGGAAGATACCCATCGGATGGCGGAAGCAAACAAAGCGTTTGCCCACTATCGCTGGTAGTGTGCACCTCGGTGTCACACAATGGGTTTACTCGGCTAGGGGGAGTATAAAGTGGGTAGAGATTTCTCTATAGACAAAGTGCGCAACATTGGAATCATGGCTCACATCGACGCAGGGAAAACCACAACCACCGAGAGAATCCTCTTTTACACCGGGAGAGTTCACAAGCTAGGAGAAACACATGAGGGCGGCGCAACCATGGACTGGATGGCGCAGGAGAAGGAGCGGGGTATCACTATTACCTCCGCTGCTACGACGTGCCATTGGAAAGGACATCGCATCAACATTATCGATACGCCCGGACACGTGGACTTCACTGTAGAAGTGGAGCGTTCACTGAGAGTCTTGGACGGAGCAGTAGCAGTTTTCTGCTCGGTAGGCGGGGTAGAACCCCAGTCTGAGACGGTGTGGCGTCAAGCCGATAAGTACCATGTCCCCCGGATTGCGTACATCAACAAGATGGACCGTGTTGGCGCCAATTTCCAGCGTGGAATTGACATGATTCGGGAAAGGCTGGCTGCCAACCCAGTGCCTATTCAATGGCCCATCGGGGCTGAAGATACGTTCCGTGGAATTGTGGACTTGGTGGAAATGAAGGCTCACGTGTACGTGGATGACCTGGGGAACATCGATGAAGAGATCGAGATTCCAGAAGAGATTAAAGATGAAGTGATGGCCGCTCGCGAGCTCATGCTCGAAAAAATTGCGGAAACAGATGAAGAATTGACCATGAAGTATCTTGAGGGTGAGGAAATCAGCACCGCAGAGCTGAAGGCGGCACTGCGGCGAGCCTGCTTGAATGTGGAACTAATCCCCGTTTTGTGCGGCTCGTCCTTTAAGAACAAGGGAGTTCAGCTCCTCTTGGATGCCATCTGCGACTATCTGCCTTCACCGAGCGATTTGCCTGCAGTGACAGGCCTCAATCCTCGCACAGGGGCGGAAGAAGTGCGGGAGCTCAACGATAACCAGCCCTTTGCTGGATTGGCCTTCAAGATCATGACAGATCCATATGTAGGTAAGCTGACCTTTTTCCGAGTGTATTCAGGAACTCTTAAGGCAGGTAGTTACGTGTACAACGTAACCCGGGGCCGCAAAGAGCGTGTTGGGCGCATTCTGCGAATGCATGCAAACCATCGGGAAGAGGCAGAACAAGCTGATTCCGGTGAGATTGTGGCGTTCGTCGGTTTGAAAGATACATCCACAGGAGATACTCTTGCAGCCGAAGACCATCCTATTTTACTTGAAGCACTTGAATTTCCAGCGCCAGTCATTGATCTTGCGGTTGAACCGAAGTCCAAAGCAGATCAAGATAAGCTAACCTTAGCTTTGCAGCGCTTAGCGGAAGAAGATCCTACGTTCCAGGTCCATACCGATGAAGAAACGGGTCAAACCATCATTTCCGGCATGGGTGAGCTTCACCTGGAGATCATTGTGGACCGCCTCCTCCGGGAGTTTAAAGTGGAGGCCAACATCGGCAAACCTCAAGTGGCGTACAGAGAGACCATCACCAAGGCTGTCAAGGCCGAGGGCAAGTTCGTCCGCCAGTCGGGTGGACGGGGCCAGTACGGCCACGTTGTGCTTGAGGTAGAGCCCAATGAACCAGGCGCCGGATTCGCCTTTGAAAGTAAGATCGTCGGCGGAACGGTTCCCAGGGAGTACTGGAGCTCTGTGGAGCAAGGCGTGAAAGAAGCCCTGCTCAATGGCGTGGTGGCCGGTTATCCCGTCGTTGATGTGAAAGTTGCATTGGTTGATGGCTCATACCACGAGGTTGACTCATCGGAAATGGCCTTTAAGATTGCCGGCTCCATTGGCTTCAAGGAAGCCGCGGCCAAAGCTGACCCAGTCCTCTTGGAACCTATCATGCGCCTAGAAGTGACAACTCCTGAGGAGTTCCTCGGTGATGTAATCGGAGATATGAACTCCAGGCGGGGACGGATCGAAGGCATGGAGCACCGGGGAAATACTCAAGTGGTGCGGGGCTATGTGCCTCTAGGGGAAATGTTCGGGTACGCCACCGACCTGCGTTCTTTGACGCAAGGGCGGGCACAGTACTCAATGCATTTTGGACGATACGAGCAGGTTCCGGCTAATTTAGCTCAGGAAATCAAAGAAAAGGCTGGTCTGTAACTATTACCAACAAGTCTCATGACGAGGAGGAACAATAATGGCAAAG
>JGI24502J29692_10009991_pt1 | contig 15675 bp, 12 predicted proteins | sample BioPla3RNA1_FD_29692 | JGI IMG/M metagenome (IMG submission 29692)
CGATGGGGGTGTGTATATGAAAACATGGTTAATTAGTTGGGCACCAGATTATAGCAATCTACCTGAGCCTTTTGGCAGATGGCCACAAAGTAAACAAATAATTGAAAATGTAAATAATGGACAAAAGTATACAGAAAATTGGAGATTCTCTAGTACCCAGGTTGAAGTCGGGGACAGAGTTTTTCTTATTAAGATTGGTAAAATCGATAAAAAACAAAAAGGAATCATAGCTTCAGGGGTTGCTAAATCTTTAAATTATGTAAGAGAAGATGGCGCACGTTCAGTAGATATTGAATTTGACAGAATTATCGATCATTTTACTCATGACATACTTCAAATTGACCTTCTTGAAAGAGAATATTCAAACCAAACTTGGAGTTCACAATCCAGTGGAATTGAAATTAGAGAAGAATATGTAGAAAGATTAGTAAACGAATGGGATAACTTTGTACCAACAATGAAACCATTTTATGAAGAACTGGTTAGAGCAACTGAATTAAATCCTAATGAACACGATGGCTCTTATGAATTAGTACAGGAAGTTGTTGGTGCATACTCAAGATTAGAAACTTTTAATAACGTAAATTTTAACGATTTAAATTTGATATATTTGATGACTATTATCTCTGAGTCGAGAAATAGAGATAAGAAATTAGCCCTTGTTGATTCATCTAATTTAAAAGAAGAAGATAAATTAATTGTTAAAGCCAAAATAAATGAAGTGTTTGACAAAGCTGCTAATCGCGAATATGAAAACAGATCTGGAGATAGAGATACTGTTGGAATGTTTGGAACTGGTTTTTATAGTTTTAGAACTAAAACAGACAACGAATCTGCACAAAAGTTCATCAAATTATGCGTAGATATTAGTAATTTAACGGATGAAAATGAAATGCTTGAAATTGCTAAAGAAGCTCTTAAAGATGGAGTAAGAGGAATGGGATCAGCATCTGCTTCTCAAGTATTACATTGTTTAAAACCATTTGTGTTCCCAATAGTAAACAAAGGAAATGGACCTAAAGTTTATAATGAATTCGGTATAAAATTTGATAGATATATGGAAGTTAAGAATTATATGCCCTATGCATATCAAATTAAAGAAATCAGAGATGATTATTTTGCATTTAAAAATTATAGAATATTTGATATTGTTGGAGAAAGAACACGTGATAACACTATCAGAATAAAACCAACAAATATAAACTTTTTAAATGTTTTAAGACATATAGAAGATAATCATAATAAGCCATATGAAAAACCTGATAGAATTACAGATCCAGTTAGAAGAGCAGAAATTGAAAACTTAAGAAGTGAAGCTCAAGGTGCTGTCAACGAAATTAAAAAAGTAACTGCTGTTTGCAGTCATGATTATGGGTTATCAAAAATAACACCAACTCAATGGTTAGATGGTTCAAATACAAAAATAAGAGACTATCTGTGGGTACAAATGAGATATCCAGACACTACTGAATTAGAAAGCATCTCACTTTTTACAGAAATTATTAATGGAAAAGCTCGATTCAGAGTTGCTCTTGAATTAAAGAATGATAGAGCAAGTGATGCTGATTATGATAGACATCACAAATCCTTAGAACTTCCTCTTGACGAAGAGGCAGGACTAGTATACGTTTCAGGCAGTAATGAGTTTGAAATAGGACAAGAGTTTACAGATAGAAATTTAGCGATATCAAATGTAGCGAACGGAACATTTAGGAAAGTTCAAATTTCAAAAATAATTGATTACGATGAAACTACAACGAATGACGAACTTGATGATGCGGTATTTTCTGGAATAGAAGCCATATTACCTTATTACGAGCACGTTTTAGGTGAGAACGAGGTTATTCAGACTGATGAAGTAATAGAAGAGAATGTTAACGAAGGAGTTACACTTATGAAAAAAATCATTGAAAAGAATTTAATATTATATGGACCTCCAGGAACTGGAAAAACATATAACTCAAAAAATTATGCTGTAGCAATTTGCGAAAATAAAAGTGTAGAAGATGTAATGTTGGAAGAATATAGTGAAGTATTACAGAGATACGATAATTATGTAGATGAGGGACGTATCGCATTTACAACATTCCATCAATCCTATGGCTATGAGGAGTTTATCGAAGGTATATATCCTGAAGTTAACGAGAGTGATCAAGTAACATATAAGACAAAAGACGGAGTATTCAAGGCATTTTGTAGAGAATCAGAAAACTATGATGAAGCTAGAGTATTTATTGTTGATGAGATTAACAGAGGTAATATTTCTAAGATATTCGGTGAATTAATTACTTTAATCGAAGACACTAAACGTGAAGGCAGTAGTGAAGCAATGAATGTAATGCTTCCTTATTCAAAAGAAACTTTTTCAGTTCCAAAAAATGTTTACATATTAGGAACAATGAATACGGCAGATAGATCGATCGCTTTAATGGACACTGCATTAAGAAGAAGATTTGCATTTGAAGAGATGATGCCAGAAACAAAATTATTAAAAGATTTAAGTGTTGATGGCTTAAATATTCAAGCGATGGTGGAAACTATTAATAGAAGAATTGAAGTTCTATATGATAGAGAACACACTATTGGGCATGCTTATTTCATGGTGGATGATTTAAATATAGATAAATTGGCTCACATCTTTAAAAATAAAATAATTCCATTGCTACAAGAGTATTTCTATGAAGACTATGAAAAAATTCAATGGGTACTTGGGGACAATGATAAAACAGACGAGTCTATAAAATTTATTAAGAAAATAAAAAATGAAAGAACCATATTTAAAGGAAATACTGATATAGATATGAATATCATTCCTGAATTTAGATATGAAATTAATGATAAAGCGTTCATTAAAATTGATAGCTATAAACAAATAATTTAAAAGATAGGTGGTGAACTCTATGAAAAAAACTCTTATTGTCAAAGAGTATGATGAAATTATTAATGAAGATAATAAAAAAGAATGGATGAATGTCCATACTTTGCCATCAAGCACGTTTAATAATTTAAAAGTTTTTATAGAGGAATTTAACACCGAACTTACTGAAGCAGATGCTCTTGATTTTATGAGAGTAAGTTATAGAAGAGATTATGGCGATGTTATATCAATAAAAAATTATGTCGGCTTGATCCAAATGAATGATGGAACACAAATAGAAGTACTACCTAAGGTTTCTTTTGATGATGAAAATAATAGAGTAGCTAAAGAAGTATTTATCAAAATGCTTAGAAGTCTTAAAGAATTTTCAGGAAAAGTTTTTAATTCAGCGAGCCTTAATGTTGATAGAATGAACTTATATGAAATCTTTATCAGTATGTATTTACAAGAAGTTAGATATCTTGTAAAGAAAGGGATTAAATCTTTTTATGAATTAAAAGAAGATAATCTCAGAGTTTATAAAGGAAAATTAAAAGTAAAGGATCAGCAACGATTTAATTTGATCCATAAAGAAAGATTTTATGTAGAGTATGATGAATATACAACTAATAGACCAGAAAATAAGATAGTTAAAAGTACTTTGTTAAAGTTACAAAAATTATCTAACTATATCGAAAATATTAGAGAAATTAAAAACTTATTAACTTATTTTGAATTGGTATCAACATCAGATAACTATGACTATGATTTTTCAAAAGTAGTGATTAATAGGAGTAATAAAGAATACGAAACAATAATGAATTGGTCTAAGGTATTTTTATACAATAAGAGTTTCACTACCTTTTCAGGAACAACAACTGCAAGAGCATTATTATTCCCAATGGAAAAAGTGTTCGAGTCTTATGTTGCTAACGAACTAAAAAAAGCTTCACGAAATGTGACATGGGATATATCAACTCAAGACAGAGGATTCTTTTTATTTGATGCACCGGAAAAATTTTCATTAAGACCAGACATTGTAGTTAAAAAAGATAACGATGAAAAAATTATTTTGGATACTAAGTGGAAGGTACTAGTTAATAATGAAAGACAAAATTATGGAGTTTCACAATCCGATATGTATCAAATGTATGCCTATGCAAAAAAATATGATTCTAAGAAAATAATCATTATATATCCACTAAATCCTGGAATGATAGGATATTTAAATGAAGGCATTGAATTTATAAGTGAAGATATTTCTGTGAAATTATTGTTTTTTGATTTAGTTAATGTTGAATTAAGTGTCGAACGATTGTTAGAAGAAATAGCAAATGAAGTACGATCAGAACTTTAACTACACTATAAGTGGCCATAAAGTTAATATTGGAATAATAGATGGCAACAATGTGATTGTGCTTGTTATTCCAGGCCAGAACACAGATATTTATGGTTATGAAAACCGCTATTTAAAGCTGTCTAAGAAGTTAAATAATGAATATGGCGCAACAGTAATTATAACGTCAAATCCTTTTCAAATGGATGATCCTATTAGTGATCTAATGTATGTTATTAATAAATATGCAGAGAGGTTTGATGATTATAAATTATATTATTTTGGTTTTTCTAAAGGCGCTAATATTGGAGCACAGTATGCAACTATGGAAGACAAGTTTTCAAGATTAGTATTAATCAACGGCCCTTTAATGATCAATTATCATAAAACTAAAGATGGATTCCACCGCTTCAATGGTGAGAGGATTAGCTTTATTTATGGTAGCCTTGATCCATCGTATCAGTATGCTGAGTTAATCACATATGAACCAAAAGAGAATAGAGAGCTTATAATATTAGAAAACATGGATCACAATGTAAAAAATGAAGAGATATTTTTAAGTCTTGCAGATAACACTTTGTTTTATGATTTTTAAGAATTCAAAAATAATTAGTTTTAATAATTGTTATATGTTATTCTCTTCACATGACCAAATAAAAGGATGTGAATTTAATGAATAATGAAAAAGTTATCTATGGAGGTGTTCAAATAGTTTCAGAGTTGCTGAACTTCCCAACACCAGAATTATATATAATAGAAGAATCGAAACTACCAAACAAAGAAATTACAGCAATTTATTCCTTCAAAAATAATGAGATAATATTTAATGAAGATTGGATTAATAGGAGTGAATGGATAGAAGTATTAATAACTGTATTTCATGAAATGCGACACGCTTATCAAGGCTATTGTGTTAGAACTAAAACTAGGGAATCTGCTGAGACATTAAAAGTATGGGAAGATGAGATTAATGGATATACAATGCCATCAGGAAAGAATAATGAAATAGATGATCAAAGATATTTATCACAAGAAATAGAAATTGATGCGATTGCTTTTGCTCATTGGTTAGTTAAAAAGGAACTCGACTTAAAAACAATAATACCAGAAGTAATAAAAGAAAAAGTGCTTGAAAGAAATCTGATTTTTATGAATACTTATTTTTCAAAAACAAATGAATAAATGAATAAGGGGATAGATATGGTAGGTGAAAAAGTGACTTTATATCGCATTGAAAATAATGGTGATTTATTCATACTTCGTGCTTATTTAAATGGCTCAGCATTAAGATTGGAAGGTCAAGATTTTTCAGAGTTAGCTAAAAAGTGGTACGGTGATGAAGAATACGAATACTATTTTTCATTTGATATAAAAAATACTGAAAAACTAAAAAAAATATTTAATACAGATGATATCTTAAAAGCATTAATTATCTTTTTTAATAATGAAATGGTTAATGATAAGTTCGAACAGTTATGTAAAGATAATAACATTACTTACGAAGTTATCGTTATATAAACATTGAAAAATTTAACGGCTTAACAAAGCCATCAATTTAGGGGTGCGTAAAATTTGTCAGGGGTGCGTAAAAAACAATAGGGGTGCGCAAATTTTAGTAGGGGTGCGCTGGTGTATCAAAATAGGTCACCCAACACATATTGAAAGCATAGGTTTGATACAAAAGTGTCAAGCCTTTTTTATTTGGAATAAAGGGCGAAAATCCCTATATTCCGTCTGCCGCCAATTAATAGCAAGCATAGAAACGCAAGTTTATAATGAATTTTTAGTCGCTTTATACCTAAACATAACTACAATTTAACGATTACCATACGATTTAACGATTACCCTACAATTTAACGATTACCCTACAATTTAACGATTTGAGACAAAATGGATATAAATATGGTATTAATATAGTAATTTATAGACAATTTGATAAAAAAGTGTTATAATCTTGAGTAGGTATAAACATTAATAATGGGAGGTAACTATGGATTACCAACGACTAGTTAAGGAATTAAGAGTAAAACTAATTTTATCTCAACAAGAATTTGCTGACTTGCTTAATGTTTCTTTTGCATCTATTAATAGATGGGAAACTGGTAAACATGAGCCAACGATTAAAATAAAGAGAAAAATTGTTGAATTGTGTAAAGCAAATAATATTGACCTGGAGGGTAAGGAATAATGTTACATTTTAATGAAGATACAAGAGTAAAGTTTCCTGCCACCATTCATTTTTTAAGATTGGGTTATGAATATCAAACTCTCAAAGGAGCAAGAATTGATTTTGAAACAAAAATCTTTATTGACAGGTTTAAATCGTCACTAGAACGAATTAACAATAGAGAAATTTCTAATGAAGAGATATTTGCGTTAATAGCTGAAATTAACACTTTAATTAAAAATAACGATTTAGGTAAAGAGTTTTATAAAAGATTAATTTCTTTAGAGCATCCAATTAAATTGATGGATTTAGATGATTATAAAAATAATGATTTTGCCGTAGTTAATGAGCTTCCTTTCAGTATTAAAGAAGGAACAGAAGAAGGTTCTTTTAGGCCAGATATTAATATTTTAATTAACGGTATGCCTTTAGCATTTTTAGAAGTAAAACATCCTAATAATAGTGGTGGTATTCAAGTTGAATTTGAAAGAATGATTAACAAAAGATTAAAGAATGATGATTATAAAAAATACTTTAATCTAATTCAATTTATTTCTTTTTCAAATAATATGGAATATGAAGATGCCGATGATGACATAGCCGAAGAAGTAAAGGCTGGCTCATTTTATACAACTCCAAATGGACAAAGCACTACATTCTCATTTTTTAGAGAAGATATCAAAGAATATCATTCAAATTATAAGTTAAAAGAAATTGGTATTGAAACAATTAAATATGTAGTGAGAGACGGTGGTTATAATCCATCTGAAACTGAAACTCCTGAATTTGAGACAAATCTTTCTGATCTTACACCTTGTAATAGATTTATAACATCGTTTTATGACAAGGAAAGATTTATATATATGCTTCGTTATGGAATTATGTTTTTAACGGAGATTAAAAAGTTTTATAATGCTTCAACTAATACTGACGAAGAAATTCCAATCAAGCAAAAACATATTATGAGATATCCACAATTCTTCGCTACAAGAGCAATTATTAAAAGATTTGGCGAGAAAGATAAAAATGGTATAATTTGGCACACTCAAGGCTCAGGGAAAACTGCTCTTTCAGCTTTTTCACTAAAAGTCATTGCTGATTATTTTGCTAAAAAGAATGTAAACACTAGATTTTTCTTTGTTGTTGATAGACTTGATTTAATGAGACAAGCAACAACCGAATTTACAAACCGAGATTTTGTTGTTACTAATGTATCTAATAAGACAGAATTTGCAAAAGAATTGAAAAAACCACTTGATGAAGATAATGATGGTATTGGAACTATCTGTGTAGTTAACATTCATAAGTTGATGGAAGAATCAAAAATGCCTGTCATTGAAAATATCTATAATGTCAAAGTTCAAAGGATTTTCTTTGTCGATGAAGCCCATAGATCATATAGTATTCATGGCGAGTTCTTCAAAAATCTAATGACTTGTGATTCTAATGGTATTTATATAGCCATGACAGGAACACCACTTCTTAGTAAAAAAGAGCGCTCAAACTTAAAATTTGGTGATTATATTCATAAATATTTTTATGACAAATCAATTGCTGACGGTTATACATTAAGAATTAAAAAAGAACAAATTGACACTGCGGCAAAGGCAGAAATTAAAGAAAATCTTGATATTGAAAATCAAAATTTGGACAGCAAAGATGTTTATGAATCTGATGACTATATCGATGGTGTTTCAAAATATATTGAAAAAGATTTCAGACAATTTAGATTTGTTAATACAGATAATACCATTGGCGGAATGATTGTTTGCCGCTCAAATGAACAAGCAAGAAAAATCAATGAATGGTTTAAAAGCAATAGTCAATTAACAAGCGGTCTAGTGATGTCTGATAGTGAAAACAATGCCGTTCAAAGTGCTTTAAATAAACAACACCAAATCAATTTTAGAGAAAGTGGATTTCCTGATATTTTAGTTGTCCATTATATGCTTACAACTGGATATGATGTAAAAAGGCTAAAGAAAATGTACTTATTAAGAGGACCAAAGGCACAAAACTTGCTTCAAACAATATCTCGTGTCAATAGACCATATAAAACTCCATTAGGCAAAGTTTATCAGTATGGTTACATTGTCGATTTTGTTGATATTGAAAAAGAATATACTAGTACCTTAGATGCTTATATTAAAGAACTTGAAGCAGATATAAATGTTGATGGCGACGATGAAGTATCACTATCTGGCATAGTTGTTGATAAAGAAGATATTAAGAAGAAATTTGATAAACTATCAGCCGAGTTAAAACAATTTATTCCTGTTGATAATATTGAAGTGTTTGTGAATATGATGCAGTACTTCAACAAGGAAGCTTTATTGAAGATCAGAAAACTTTTAACTGGTGTGAAAGATTGCTCAGTTGAATTCAAACTTTCAAGAGCTGAGGAATATTCAAAACTAATTGATGATGATAAGGTCAATAAATATTTAAAAACAGTTAACGATAGAATCTCATTTATTAACTTATCAAGCAAGGTTATTGATACACTTGATATCATGAATAACGAAGATGTAATAAAAGTTGTTTATGAGTTTATTAAAACGAAAATCACGATTCTTGATCTAGGCAAGTTCATGTTAAAGGATTCTGATTTTGATAAAGTTAAAGATGTACTAACTGAACTCCAAAGGGAAGTTCAAAAGAATAAAAACAAAAAAGATATTAAAATTCAAAAACTAGAAGAACTACTTAAGAAGATTTTTGAAAAACTTCAAGTTTTCGACTATGCAACGATAGATGAATTATCAGATGAATTAAGAACAGCTCTTGAAGAGGCTAAAAGAATTAATGAAGAAAACGATAGATTATCTCAAGCCTATGGTGGAAGTTTTGCATTCGTCAAAACTTTAAGTGATGCGGTCATTGAAACAACAATTGACAGATCAGACTTAGAAGCATTTTTAAGAATTGTCTATGATAATATCAAAGATACCATTTATGATGATGCACTTATTATTCAAGGCAAAAAAGGCTTCGTTGATGCTACAAAGGCAAAGATAACCATTATTCTAATTAAAGAAAAACTATTTAAAAAAATAAAAGATTCATATGATGAAATTCTTGAAATATTATATGTAAACTTACTACTTTATAAAGAAAGCATTTAGGAGGAATAAAATATGCATAATTATGTAGAATTAGAAAAAAATATAAAGTCAATTATTGACGACTTGCAAGGCTTATGTTCAACAAATGGGCTCTCTAATACAGCCCATGAAGAGGTTGTTGTTACCACTGTTTTTCTTTATAAATTTTTAAATGATAAGTTTATGGCAAATTTAAGAAAATTTTGTAAAGACACTGGCTTAGAGTTTGAATCAGTAATTAAAAACGAAGACGATATGTTAGATGCCTTTTATGCTTCTTATCCTCAAGATGTGGCTTTTAAATATGAAGATACTATCGATTATTTAGTTCAGCATATTAAAGACGATAATTTTTATAGTCAATTTGATAAAACATTAATTAGAATCTCAAATTACAAAGAAAATCAATCATTTAGTATCGAAACGTCTGGTGGTGAAAAAAAACCTTTATTTACTGAAATTACGGATAAAGTAGAGTCGTCAAAAAGAAATGCTTTTGCAAGAAATATTTTCTCATATATCACAAGAGATAGATTTGATTTTGGTGAAACAATCGAAGGAAACTATGATTTCTTCAGTACTATTTTTGAATACTTAATCCAAAATTATAATGTTGCTAGTGGCACATATGCAGAGTATTTTACACCACAAGCTTTATCAAGTGCGATTGCAAAAATATTAGTTCATATGGCACCTGTTGAGGATAAAATATATGAAATATATGACCCTTCAGCTGGTTCTGGATCTCTTATATTACACTTAGCAAATGAACTAGGTGATGGCAAGTTTGGTAATAAAGCAAGAGTATATACACAAGATATTTCTCAAAAGTCATCTAGGTTCTTAAGAATCAATATGTTACTAAATAGCCTAAAAGAATCACTAGAGAATATCATTGAAGGGGATACATTAGAAACTCCTGCTCATTATAGGATTAAAGGCGATGATACTTCAGGGTTAAAGAAGTTCGATTATATTACTTCAAATCCACCATTTAAAACAGATTTTTCTTCCACTAGAGATAAAATCCAAAACAAGTGGGAAAAAACAACAAGATTTTTTGCAGGTATTCCAACTATTCCAAATAAGAAAAAAGATTCAATGGCAATTTATCTTTGTTTTATTCAGCATATTTTATATTCGCTAAAAGATGGAGGAAAAGCGGCAATTGTTGTACCTACTGGTTTTATTACTGCTCAGGCAGGTATTGAAAAAAGAATTAGACAACAAATTATTGATAATAAATGGTTACGTGGTGTAATATCGATGCCTTCAAATATATTCGCGAACACAGGAACAAATGTATCAGTATTATTTGTAGATAAGTCTAATACAAATGGTGAAGTATTGTTAATGGATGCATCAAAACTTGGTGAAAAAGTAAAGGTTGGGAAAAACCAAAAGACAGTTCTTTCAAAAGATGAATTAGATAGAATTGTTAAAACGTTTATTGATCATAAAGTAGAAGATGATTTTTCTGTTTCGGTGACTTATGATCAAATTAAAGAAAAAAACTATTCATTTAGTGCTGGTCAATATTTTGATGTAAAAATAGAATATATTGAGCTAACTCAAGAAGAATTTGAAGAGAAAATGAAAGAGTATAAAGCTAATTTATCCACTTTGTTTGAAGAAGGCAAAGCTCTAGAAGATGAGATTATTAATCAACTGGAGGAGTTAAAATATGATTAAAGCTACAGAATATTGCAAAAATGTTTTTGATGGTACTCACGATAGTCCAAAACCAGTTGAAAAAGGTTATCGGTTATTGACATCAAAAAATATTATGTCAGGTTATTTAGACAAAACAGATTCATATTTTATATCAGAAGAGGACTATATAGCAATTAATAAAAGAAGCAAAGTTTATAAATGGGATATTCTTTTTAGTATGATAGGAACAGTTGGGAATGTTTGTATAATTACAGATGACAATATAGATTTTGCAATTAAAAATATGGGTGTGTTTTCTTGCAGAGATGAATATGAAGCTAAATGGTTATATTTTTATTTGCAGAGCCCATACATAAGAAAGATTAACGAAAATTATTTAAATGGTGCTATTCAAAAATTTTTACCATTAGGTAGATTAAGAGAATTAGAAATTGTACCTTTCGACAATGAAAAAAAGAAAATTGTAGATTTATTATGGTCTATTGAAGAAAAACTAAGGAAAAATAATTTAATCAACAATGAATTAGAATCAATGGCAAAGACTTTGTATAATTATTGGTTCTTACAATTTGAATTTCCAAATGAAAATGGTAAACCATATAAATCATCAGGTAGAAAAATGGTATGGAATGAGGAATTAAAAAGAGAAATTCCTGGAGGATGGAAAGTAGACAACTTGATGGAAAGTTCTCTATGTGAAGACATAAAATCTGGCGTTAACTATTTTGAAACCAAGAAGATTTATCTTCCAACTGCAAATATTATTGGAGAAGAGATAACTGATGGTGAATACATATCGTTTGATAATCGAGAAAGTAGAGCAAATATGCAACCTGTCAAAAACTCAGTTTGGTTTGCTAAAATGAAAAATTCAATAAAACATCTAACAATTCCTGAAAATTCGGATTGGTTTATTAATAAATATATTTTATCTACCGGCTTTCAAGGACTGAAATGTAGTGAAGATTCATTAGCATATATACATTGTTTAATTAATAGTGATTGGTTTGAAAAATATAAAGATGTTTTATCTCATGGTGCTACACAAGAAAGTGTGAATAATGAGGATTTGAAAAATATCAAATTTGCTGTTCCTACTCAAGAAATCTTGAAAAGATTCGCGGAAATTGTAAATCCAATAATAGAAAAGAAATTTCAAATTATTAAAGAAAATCAAGAACTAGTATCGCTTAGAGACTTCTTATTGCCTTTATTGATGAATGGACAAGTAAAATTTAAAGATATTTAGAACAATCATTATTGAGGTAGATATTGTGAATTAATTTAAATGATATAGGTGGGATGATTAAATGGCATCAAACATGAAAATTGATAAGATATTAGATTTAAAAGGATCAAATGATAAAAAGAAACAAATACTTGCTAAGCTAAAGGATTCTGATTTCAAGCTTTACAGGTATTGTTCTTTTGATGATGAACATAATCCATACAATAATGATGGATTTAACTATGATTTTAAGAATCTTATCAATCATTTAATATATGTCTCTAAACCTAGCCAATTTAATGATCCATTTGATTGCACAATTGGGTATTCAACTGAAACTTTGTTAAATGATATCATCAAATCCTTTTTTAATTTAGATTATTTCACAAATTTAAAAAGTAAGAATGATATTAAAAGAATATTCAGAGATACCAGCAATAGAGATAAGAAAATCATAGAAGTAAGTTCATGGGAACCATCATTGATAAGAGATATAATAATCCAAATGATTAAGATTGATTATATATATTATGGTTTACATCAGAAAGATAAATTTTTTCCGAAAAACAAAGGACATTGGAATAAAGAAATATCTAAACTGATCTTTTCACAGGAAGAATTTAGAGAATCATTTTTGGATAATTTCCTAGATCAAAAATATCGAAATGAAAACACCAGAAAACAATTATTAGATATATTCACAAATCCTGATTTTCCACTTGATAAGCTATTAGCACAACCTAATTTAGTTGTTACAGATTCTAAATATGCATTATCAAGTGTTAATTTTTCATTAGATAATATAGATTTAATCAAACCTATTGATTCAAAGGAAAATGAAAGGATAAAGACAACTATCGAGCAATTTAATGAAATTGCTAATGGGGAATTGAAAAAATTATCAGACTTAATTGATAAACATATTGGCATAACTTGTTTTAGTAAAAGTGATAATATTCCTTTAATGTGGTCACATTACTCTAACAAACATAGGGGTTTTGTTGTTGAATACGACTTAACAAATATATCTGACGAAGACATTGATATTTTGTCTGGACTATTTGTAGTTAATTATTCTAAAGATAGGGTTAGGTTGCTTCCTTCAGATATACAAAAATTTAAAGATGATATTGATAGTACCACAAAAGTAGTAACAAATAGCATTATTGAATCTTTATATACAAAATCAAAATCATGGAGTTATGAAAAAGAAGTTAGAAACATTGTATACATACAAGATGATAATAGAATAATACCATTTAAATATGTTAAATCTATCATTTTAGGGGTTAGAGCAAGCGATAAATTGCAAAATTTAATGATGGATTTATGTAGAAAAGAAAACTGGAGTTTGTATAGATACAAATTGCATAAAGACGAATATAAATTAGAAAAATATCAAATATTGTAGGATACCATTTAATATCAATAAGTAAAATTACTAAGGTTTTAGTATTAATGGGAAAGAGATTTTTTAGAAGTTTATATTTTCTCAAACCATAATATTGTATATTTAGAATAAATATCAATTAAGGAGGATTAATTATGGGACTATTTTCAGGAAAAAAGAACAATGAGGAACTCAAAAAAATATCTGATGAATGTTTACAAACGATAAGCAAATACATTGATTCATCAACCGATGAAAATCGATTAAACATGATGTTTACTAAAATAACTATTTTTAGAATGAAATACGACAAAAAAGATTCACTCTTTCAAAATTTTGTCGATAGAAAAAAACGAGAACAAAACTTAGAAAGAAATAGATTAATCATTTTGCAAATGGATGATTTATTAGCAAATATTTTAAGTTTTAATGATTCAGAGTATGAAGAATTAAATATACTCATGAATGCTATACTACCTCCACAAGTTGCTAATGAGAAAAATGGATGGAATAGTTTTTGGAGAAAATTCTTCGAATTATTTGATAAAGGGTCAGGTAAAAAATGATAATGAAAAAAATAATTAAACAATTATTACTATATCTACTAGTAGGTATAACATCAATTCTTACTATTGTGTTATTAGGAATTGTTGGTCTTCCTAATAGTATCGGCGGTAAGATTGTAGTGTGGTTATTTGCAGGTTTATTTTCATATTCTATTTATATATTTATACCTTTCTTTAATAAGAAAAGTGTAAAATATTACGATGGTTTCCTATTAGCTTGGGCTTATTTTGCAATAATAATAGTGATTGCTTTTAGGACCTCTAATTTGGAAGAATATGATTATTTTATGGCGTTTTCATTCATAGTTAGTTTACCTTTTATATCAGAATTGATTTTAAAGTCTAAAAGAAATATCAATAAAGAGAAAAATTTTAACATAAAAAAAGAGATTCCAAAGTTGTTTGATATAAATACTTGGTTCTCAATCTTGGATGTTTCATCAAAAATAAAAGTTAGTGAATATATAATTCGAAAAGATTTAAATGAAATGGTTAAGGAAGGATTTGTAGAGTTGAAAAAAGTTGGAACCAAAAACTACTACAAAATAATTGATAAAAAAGTAGAAGATTCAAAGTGATGATAATTAAGACGTTTTTTGTTTTATCATCAAATGTATGTATGTTATGAATTTGGTAACTATAGTTGCTACCTTTTCTCTTTATAGTTTGATAAGTCATATAGAAATAATGATTTTGGTGGAAAAGACTTATTTTTATATATTGCTGTCGCCAAAAGTGTCAGCCTTGTAGAATAGGGATCAAGAGCCCGCCCTATTCCAAGAATCCCATTATTTTGATAACTTAAAAAGAACGACTTAAAGGAGGTGGTGTAGATGTGAGAATAAATGATTTTGATGTGTACTAACAAAACTTTTGAAGGTGAAATAAATGTTAAGTATACAACAATACAAGAAGCTTCAAGAATATAAGGAACTAGGATTGTCAAAAGTAAAAGTATCGGGAAAGTTAAACTTATCGTATAAAACGATTTGTAATTGGTGGGACAAGGACCAAGCATTCTTTAATGCCTTTCAAAAAAATCATGATTATATTTTAGATAACTATAGACAATACATCATCGAAATTTTGAAGATTAGTCCTCAAATATAAAGCCATCAGTTTAGGGATGTAGTAAATATTAATAGGGGTGTAGTGAAAAACACTCGGGGTGGTGTAGATTTTAATAAGGGTGTTGTATTGTATCAAAATAGGTCACCCAACACATTTAACTAATTCGACAGAAACACAATGATGTGCTTCTGTTTTTTTATTGTTTTTAGGGGTTCAAATCTCACCCGTCTTTATTTTTTCGTATTTTAATTAACTCGACAATGTCGAATTTATATAAAATAT
>JGI24502J29692_10039410_pt1 | contig 15510 bp, 4 predicted proteins | sample BioPla3RNA1_FD_29692 | JGI IMG/M metagenome (IMG submission 29692)
CTTGAAGAAAATACGAATAATTATTATATTGAAGTGCCATACAGTATCAATAGCTTAACAGTTACAATGACGCCAAACAGTATATTCACAACCGTAGAAATGCCAACGGGTGGAAAGAAAACACAAACATTAGACGTTGGTGAAAATGACTTCGGTGAATTTAGAGTTAAGACAGAAGCTGGAACAAACCAAGTTTATCATGTGTATGTTAAAAGACTTGAGGGAAGTGATGAAAAAGGATTTAGTGTTAAAATTCCTTTAATTTCAGAAAACTCAATTGAAAAAGAAGGAAACACATTTAATGCAATCCTTCCAGAATTATTAAACACATTTAATATTAAGTTTACAAAACTACATGAAAAAACAACATTATACTACTATAAAGGTTCAACGACTTCTCAAGATACATCCTTATATGAATTATTGCCTTCAAATAATGAATTATCCACGCAAACATTAGAAAATAAAGGCGATGAGAGAATATATACAATTTTAGCGATTTCAGAGACTGGTCTAAAAGAAATATCCTATATTCATGTAAAGCGCGAAGAGTCTTCAGTAGCTAAAATTAGCAGTATTGAATTTATTGAAACAGGTGAAGGATTACCAATACTTACAACGGAGATTCCAATCGAAAGTAATGAAATAATATATAACATTGAACGTGGAAATTCTTCAACCTTAGTAGTTAATCCAACAACACTAGAAGGTGGAACAAGTACATTTACAGATAACGATGGTAATTCTGTATCAAGTAGTATTTCAATTTCAGACCTTCAATTTGGTGAGAACATTTTTAAGATTACAGTGCTTCCGGCAAACGGCGATGAAGCGAGTGTTGTAACATATACGTTAAAAATCTATAAAAGATCAAGTGAAAAAGAACTTGAAAGCATTTTACTACAACGCTCTGGTTCAAGTAATCCAGAAGTCTATAGAAATGAAAATGAGACAAAATCTTATACCATTATTTTAGATTATGAAACGCATATGGATTACAAAGTTGTTTTAACATCTTCACCAAATTCGTACATTGAAATTAATAATGACCAAGGTGGAGCAATCAAACAAAGACAACGTGAAGTTTATTTTACATTCACCGGTACAAAGGAATCTACTTATCGCTTTGTATATCGCATTTATGCGGAAGACAAAAGCCACACTGAAGAATTTTTTGTAGAAGTTACAAGAAGATCAGCTGATGATAATGCTGATTTAGAAAGTATTTCAATTGATGGCGCAAGCATTAGCGGATTTAGTAAAGATAAATTTTTCTACGATTATACTGTTGATAGATTTGCATCAGGAAGTGGCTATATTCAAATTCAAGCTGAAGCATCTAGTGATGTTGCCACTGTTAGATACTATGTTCAAACAACTGAACAATTAAATGGTATCGTGGGTCTTAATAATGGAACGCCAATTACTATTAGGGTTGTTGTAACCGCACAAAATGGTACAACTAAGACGTATGAAGTACGAGTAGTGGCTGGTAATACAGAAAATGATATTACAAGTATAACATTAACGGATCCAAGTACACCGTTTGCGTTTGATAAATCAAAAGAGGATTTTTACGTCACACTTCCATATAGTGTTAGTGGTATAACGATTAATGCGACTGCAAGTCCACATGCAACAATTGTTGGTGCAGAATTTAAAGGTGTTCCAGTAAACCAAACGGTTGTTGCAGAAGTTTATGCAATTAGTGAATCAGGTATAAAAGGTAAAGTCTATCGAATTCATATTACACGTGAAGAAGCAAAAATAATCAATGATTTAGATTCACTACAAGTATCGCCAAATGATGAAGGAACGATTGGGCTTCCTAAAGAAATTGTGACTCACAACTTAACATATACGAGAGAAGTAACATCGATTAGAGTAGTTGCGACTATTAAAAGTGAAGATCGTTCAAGGTTCGAAAATACGCAAGGTACAACATATAATGTTGTGCATACGTTGAATCCTGGCGACAATAAAATCATGATTAATGTAATTAGTGAATCTGGCGATATAAAAACATATACAATTAATATAAAAATTGCAGATTCAAACAACAACCTTGTAGAATTTAAAGTAGGTAGTGACGTTTACTTACCAGAAAGCTTTGATTCATCAAAAACACTTGTTTTACCCGATATTTTATTTAGCCAAAATGTGTTAAACCTAGTTATTACAAAACAAAATCCTCATAGTGTTGTCTCATTTGAAGGATTAACTTCAAAAAATATAACAACAACGTACAACTGGATTAATTTACAAGTTGGAGATAACGTATTTACCTTTACAATAACAAGTGAAAATGGCGATAACTCAACAACGTATACTGTTAAAGTTAAAAAATTAAGTCCAAATAAAGAAAATAGCCTTGCTGGGTTAGAAATTTTATTAAACGGTACAGATTTAATTCAGACGTTAGATGATTTTGTATTAAATGAAACGACAAATATTAGTTTAAGAGTTGACCGTGGTGTTGAAAAAGTAACAATTAAAGCTTATATTCTTGCAAGCGATCGTTCTAAAGTGTTGAGACTAGGTGGCGGTGTTGCAGACGGTGATTACATCATCTATACGTATGACCTTGTATTAACGGGTCGACAAGGTGATTTATCAACAGTAGATTTTACTGTTCAAGCCGAAGATGTAAACTTTGAAAGAAACTTTACTGTTCGAATCTTGAGCAAAAACGCAAATAATGATGTTGACGAACTTATCATTAAACACGGAGAAGACATCGTTTACCAAGGCGATTTTGACGATGTTGAATTATCAAGTGAGTTTTCATATAATGTTCAATCATTAACTTTCTATGTTTACAAAAACGATGGATATGCGAGATTGTTTGTTGAAAATGTTTTAACCGGCACTGTTGGGGAACAACTTGTAACATTTAATTCAACATTAAAAACGGGATTGAACACAATAAAGCTTCGCATCGACTCAGAAGTAACATCTAATGAAAGTGCGAAAGATTATCAAACTAAATCAATAACCATTACTTATACGAAAAAAGCAGCTAGCACGGTTGCAGAACTCGATACATTAACAGTTACATATGGTGGCGGCATTGAATTGTTCAAATATGAAAGTGGTTCAACAATACCATTTATTATTCGAAATAGTGAAAATAAAAATTATAACATTATAAGAGCATATGAAACGATTAACATTATTGCAACAGCAAAAGATGGTGGAACAGTCACCGGTGCTGGGAATAATAAAATCTTGGTAGATGCGAACGGAACATCATTTAAACTAATCGTAAAAGCTGAAAACGGTAATGAACAAGAATATCATTTTACAATTACAAATAAAAACATCGACAATGAAATCGAAGATATTACGATTGATGGTGTTTCCATTGGTTTTGATAAAGAAGTATATGCCTATGATTTAACAGCAAATGTCTATCCGTATACTAAGAAAACAATCGAAATCGAAGCAATTGCAGATACATACGCAACATTGACAGGTGTAGGAACGATAACACTTGATTACAACTTAGTTGATGGTATTAATGTCTTTACAGTTTATGCCACAAGTGAATTAGGTGTAAAAGGTAAAGCGTATGTGATTACAATAAAAATTGAAAAGCCATATAAAATTATTGATTTGAATGATTTGGTTGTAGTAGATGACAACGATCAAGTTTTATCATTTACGAATAATTATCAAGCAGGTACTTATGAATACACAATTGATTTGGAACCGACAGCACAACTTTCAAACGTCAAAGTATTTGCCGAGTTATTAAATGATGATAAACAACAAATTGATATTACTTATGGGCAAGAATTTACAATAACTTTAGAATCAAACGGAACAATCAACAAAGTTATTACATTTACAGTGACTGCAGAAGATAATGCAAGCAAAACATATACAATTACAATTAAAAAGGGTATTGTATTAAGCGATGAAAATGATATATTTGATATTTCATTTGCTGAGTATGCTTTTGAATTTAACCAAAGTGAAAAAACGTACGAACTTACAGTTCCATATGCCGTATCAAAACTAACAGCTACTGTCCTAGCAAGTGATAAAGCAACAATCTCTGGCAATAAAGTTTGGAACTTAGAAGTTGGTAAAGAAACACTTATTACAATTTTCGCGGTAAGTGAAAAAGGTACTAAGGGTGATGACTATATCCTTAGAGTTACAAGAGAACTTCCATCATCAATGAGTAAGTTGGATGAAATATACATAACGTTATCCGACGATATAAATCATTTCATCTTTGGTAATGAGTCAAGAGACCTTCAAAGTTTAAACGAAGTACACTTTGATGCAAATACTGGAAATTACACAATTAACTTAGGAATTGAGTATGCAAGAAAAGTAATCTATGTAACAGCAGTTAAAGGGCATAGTGGACAAGTTCTACAGTACTTTAGTTTAAACGAAATTTCTAATTTACAAACATTAAGTTTAAAACAAGGTGCAAATGAATTCCAAATATTCGTTATGGCTGAAGATGGCATAAGCTCATTCGCATACTCTATAACAATTAATGTTAGAAACACGGAAAATGATTTAAGTGAGTTAAAACTTAATAATGAACTTATTGATCTTGAGTCGGAGCTCAACTACGAAACAGAGCAAGAATTTGTAGATATTACATATAAGATGGTTCATGATAGTGGCTCAGTAAAATTATTTAATGGATTAACACAAGTTACAAATAAAATGAATTTAGAGTTTGGTGACAATTTATTAGTCATTGAAGTCTATAATGATTACAGTGAACTTGTTAATGAATATACAATAACAATTACTCGAAACAAATCAAGCAACAAAGATATCACATCCGTTACACTTAAAGATGTAAGTGGTACAAACTATATCGCATGGCATAAAGACACCTTAGAATATACAATAACAGTTCCATCAAGTGTTGGTACACTTACACTAGCCGTTGTACCTTCAAGTCCAAAAGCAAACGTTTATGGGAATGGTACATACGAAATTAAACTTGATGATGTCACATCATTTTCATTCTACGTTGAAGCTGAAGATGGCTTAACAACAGCGACTTACCAAATATCTGTATTACGTCAAAGCTTATCAACAGATGTTTATTTAAAAGAAATTGCATTTAGATATAATGCAAACTACTTATTCGGTTTATCAACTAGAAATCCACAAAGTGGTGTGGAATACATCTATGATCAACATGAACAAGTTATTAACTTAGGGTATGAATACGTTGGTAGAACAATTATTGTTGAAGACCAAAAAAATCATAACAATCAAGAAGTAACTTATATTGGTTTAACAGGAAAAACATTAACACTTCAATATGGAAGAAACGAATTTTCAATTGATGTTAAAGCAGAAGATCGTAGTGTCGATCCATTTACATATACGATTGTTATACATGTTAAACATAAAACAAACGATTTAGAATCTCTAAAAGTTAATAATGAAGTTGTCGCGTTTGATACAACGACATCTGAAATTTATCACGAGACAGAATCAACAACAATTTCACTAGATTACAAAGCATTAAATAACGGAAATATTGTTGTAAAAAACATAAACAATGATATCGTGAAATCAAATATCGCGTTAGAATATGGCGATAATATTTTCACTATGCTAGTTTATAACGAATTTGAAGATTTATACAAAGAATATCTATTAACAATTAAGCGTTTGGAATCAAGTGATAACTCTATTGAAGAGGTTACACTTTTTGGTAGTGATCATGTCAACTACCTAAGTTTTAATGAAACAACCTATACGTATATAATTGAAGTTCCATATTTTGTTGAAGAAGTTACACTAAGTGTTATGAAGCGTCATGCTTTAGCACAAACATACATTGGATCAGAGTTAACAAGTAACAAAGTATTCCAATTAACATCAGGCATGGTACAAGATATTAAATTTAGTGTTGTTGCTGAAAATGGTGATACCGTTACGTATAACGTTGAAGTCGTACGTTTGCTAAACACGGAAAACAAACTTAAAGATTTAACTGTAGAAACAAATATAGATACTTTAATCGATAGCACAATATTTGATGCCGATACTTTATATTACTATTTTGAAGTTACAGAAGAACATCAAACGTTACGTATGCAATTTGAGGCAAACTTTGGCCAAATAGTAAAAGGTTTAGGCTTTGAAATCAATGAAGTCCAGCCAATTCAACATGGATTAAACACATTCATCATTGAAGTTTATCCTGAAGATGATTCTATTGATACAATACAATACGTTATTGATATTGAAATGATCAATCAAAACGCAGATATTGATGAAATTATTGTCAACGGTGAAAACATTTATGTAAATGGAATAAACCAATACACACTAAATCCAGTATCAAGTGAAGTGCAATCAATCACACTAGAAGTTTTAGCAAAAGATAATTATGCGCATGTTGAAGTTTTAGTTAACGGTGTGAAGATACAAGATAACAATGTTGTGCTTCAAACTGGAAACAATACAATTTCAGTTCAAATAACAAGTGAAAATGGACAAAATATAAGTGAAGTAATAATCAACATTGAACAACTGTTAAATACGTATGACTTATTTGAGGAACTTAGCGTTATAACCAATGAATCAACTTATTTACTTGGTAGCCCAGACAAAGCCGCAGTGATTACATTTGATCCAGAAGTATTTACATATACATTAGAAGTTAATGAAGATGTTATCTGGATTAAATTAGACTATGTACTTGGAAATGCTAAACAATCATTTGTTGGTGATTTTAATAAACAATTAACGATTAATCATGGCATGAATAGTTTTGAAGTTTGGGTGTATCCAGAAGATACAAGCTTACCGGGACAAAAATATGTAATACAGGTAAATCAAATATATAAAGATATTGATTTAAGCGAGTTGAAAGTTAACGGAAAATCAATTTATGATGAATATACACAAGACTATATGCTTGATGCTGTTACGACAGATGTATCAAAAATAACACTATTACCAGAGTTAACTAATATTTATGGTCAATATGAAATAATTGATGCTAAAGGCAATGTCATTACAAACAACGAAGTTCCACTATATTTCGGTGAAAACATTATTTCTATTAACTTAGTTAGCGAATCAGGTGAAACAACAAGAACATACACAGTTAAAATTCATCAAACGTTAAGTAGTGCAAACGAAATAACAAAAGTTGAAGTCGTAGACTTAATGACAAACTTAAATAAAATTATTTTTGATAAAAACACGCACACTTACAACGTTACGTTAAACCATACTTCTGACAAAGCAAGACTCATTGTTGAAGCAAGTCCAAAAGCGAAAATTTTCATCGATGGTCATGAAGTTGCATTAGGTAAAAAAGACTATTCATTAGCTCAAGGTGAAAATAAAGTCGTCTCATTTTATATCGAAGCAGAAGACGGTAGTCTAACGGATACGTATGAAATTCATGTATATCGTAGAACGGAAGATGAAGGCGCTTTATCAGATAACAATATACTAAGTGATTTAAAAGTTGAGCTTCCGATAAACAGCAATACAATTAACTTTGATCCAAGTATTTATACATATTATGTGACGGTACCATATAGCACATCTGAAGTGTATTTAAAAGGTTATCCAGAGCATCCAGGCGCAACCGTTTATAATGAAGGCGCATATGCCTTAGAAGTTGGGCAAAACGATCCGATATATATTCGTGTACAAGCTGAAGATGGTACACCATCTAGATACCAGTACACCGTAATCTTTACAAGGGAATTACCAAATAGTGATACAACACTAAGCGATTTAAAACTTTATGATTTGCAAGGTAACTTACTAAACTTTGATCAAAAAGTATTCAATCCAGATAACTATGTGTATAGTATTTCTTTAGGAAAAGATGCGGCAATTAATCAAGTGCGTGTTGTTGCTGAAAAGAATAATGAAACACAAACAATCTTTGGTACAGGTGTTGTAAGTCTACATGGTGAAGTAGAAGGACAGTATAATACGATTTTACCTGTAACAGTTGTTGCAGAAGATGGTACAAGCAAAGACTACTTGATTTATGTATTACATGAATTAGACTTCTCTAACTTAATCGAAATTAAAGATATTTCAATTATTGGGGATGATAACATATCATACTTTGGTCGAGAATTTGCAAGTGATATTTATGAATATGAAGTTTATGTACCATTTAATGTTAGTGATTTAAGATTAATTGTTCAAACATTTGGTAATGTTATTTATCTTGATGAATTTGGTAGTGAAATTGATGAAAATCGTTTACAATCATTTGATGATAACGATTTAATTATTTATCGCTTCAAGATTCAATCGATTAACGAACAAAATTATTCATTGCCATACGAAATCAAAGTCATTCGTGAAAAGGCCGATGATAATGTTTTCCTAGAAGATCTAATGATTGACGGTAAAACAATTCCAAACTTTGATAAACATATAAATAATTATGTCTATGTACAATATATTTTAGATCCGAATTTTGTTAACGTATTTGCCAAAGCAGAAAGCGATTCAAGTGTTGTAAACGGAAATAACACATATGCGCTCATCGAGGGCGATTCCATTTATATTAGCATTATTGTTACAGCACAAAACAAATCAACAAATACATACACGGTTGAAGTTAAATATGTTGACTCAAACGCATTATTAAAGGAACTCGCTGTTTATGAAATCGATGAATTTGGTAATGAGTTTGTCCGTCAAGTTGCGCTTATTGAAGGTGAATTTAACTATACAGTTCAAATTGATAAGGATATTAAAGTTATTAATATTTTAGGTTCTGCGATGGATCAAAAAAGCGCACGACTTAGAGGATTTGGTCAATACAATGTTAATGAAGCTGATCTAACTGTTCCTATTACAGTAACAAGCGGAGACGGCTCAGAAGAACGTGTGTACTTTGTTACAGTAACGAAAAATCTAAGAGGAAACGCAAAACTTAGAAGTATTGAGATTAATGGACGTAGCATCGAAAACTTTGATTCAGATACATTAGTTTATGACGCTGAAATTTCAAGTGATACAGGCATCGTTACAATCTCAGCTGAAGCACGTGATAACAACGCAACCATCTTTTTTAATGGTAAAACATATGATAACAACCAATTTACACAAAACGACTTACAACCTGGTCAAACATCAATCATAATTAAAGTTGTAAGTGAAAGTGGTGAAGTTATTGAAACATATGTTATTAACCTTGCGAAAGCTTATCAACCAGACTTATTATTAACGATTCTTTTAATTGTAAGCTTACTCTTATGGATATTTGCAATTTTAGTAACAATTATAAAGAAGACACGTAAAGGCAAATCACATGATCACCAAGATCAATTGATTTTCTAAAAGGAGAACAACAATGAATCTACAAATAAACACACTCATGAATATGAGTCCAGTTCAACGAACATTACTCGTTGTTGCGTCATTAATATTTATCGGTGTTGCCATTTATTTTCTAATCAATTGGTATAAAAAAACTAGAACAATCGATAAAAAAAATAAAATGATGACAATGAACTTAGTGGTTAAGACAAAACCATTTATGGAATATCTAGAATATAAGAAAGAGCAACAAGAACCATTCAACATATTCATGGTAAAAATTAACAGTTTATACCAACTTGAAAAAATATATCCAGATCACATTGTTCGAATGTATTTATCGCGTATTGCAAAAGAACTTAGTGTTTACTTACCGTTTGGTGGAAAAGTAGCACAAACAGAAAAACGTGATACATTCATCCTTTATTACCCAAAAACAAACGAGGATATGTACGAGGTTGGCGAGCGCTTTAAAGCGCTTGCCTCCAAAACCTATCAAAAACCAGATATGAAGATTACGAAAGGTGCGAGCGTTGCATTTATTGAAGATACAGATTTCTCATTAGATCGCGTATCAAGCACACTTGCATCATCACGTAGAAATCTAGGGCTTACAACAAAATATGATGAAAGTATTACTCATGATTCAAGTGATTTTGAGTTACTAGAAGATAAAATTAAGCAAAGCAATATGTTAGTTAAATCGTGGCATGTTAATAAAAATCTCGATGGTAACTACCGTGAAATTTATAATGATGTTGTTATTAACCAAACAACATTTAAACAATTTTTTGATAAAGTTCCAGTTGTGGATCATTCATGGATTAACATGGATGCTATTGAGTGGTTATTGAAGCATCATTATGACCATCATGTATATTCAGCAATTGACATACCCGTCTTATTAAGCACATTAGAAAAAATAAATTTTACAGAAGTATTTGAACATTTAGTTTTAGCAAACAGTTTTTTGATGCAGCAAACGATCTTATCGATTAAAATTACAAATGTTACATATGAGGAAAGAATTATTAAAAACATTTTAATGCTTAATGAACTTGGCGTAAAAATATCGCTTGAAATTAACAGTTTAAATCAAGAAGTGTACGCATTTATTCAAAAATATCACATTGAAAGACTTGAGATAGATGATGCATTAATGAATGATGAAAGTATTTCAGAATTGTTATACTTTGCTAAAGTTAATCATCTAGAAGTTTTATTAAAAACGAACAATAAGAATCGAAATATGACGGAATTAAATATTACACATATGACAGGTTCTAATATTGTCTTTAATGCAGAAAATGGAAAGAAAAGAGGTCGTAAATAATGTCTAAATTTTCAGCTTGGTTTGTCGCGTTCTTTACGGAGTTTTTTACAGACCTATGGCATATTATCAAAGGGTTTTTTGCTGGTATTTATCGCTTAATTATTGGAAACCCCATGAAATATATCAATAATTTAATGGTTTACTCGAAAGAGTATACAGCTGTTGATTGGCTATTAAGTTTAATCTTTCTAGTTATTTTCGCATTATTAATTGTTCTTGTATGTTTAGTTATTTATCAACAGTTAAAACGATACATTCGTTTTACAAAAATTGAACAAGATAAAATGGTTTTATTAAACCAAATGAATTTGCTTGAGCGAAGAATAAGAGAAGGTAATGTACCAAGTGTACAAACACCTAAAGTTGGCATTACACCCATTGTGAAAAAAGATACACAGCGTGTAAAAGGCAACCGCTTTACAAAACTAAACTTAATTGACGAAAAATATAAATATACGGTATTACCAACATTAATGACAGAAAAAGATCGCTTATCTTTAAGTGAAATCGTGAGTCACTTTAGAAATTATGCAGCATTCCACCATAAACTTTACTATAGCGAAAAAGTTGCTGCAATATTTATCGCAGGTCTTGCAACATCGAAAATCTTAATTTTAGAAGGTATTAGTGGTACAGGTAAAACAAGTTTACCGTATGTCTTTGGTAAATTTATTAACAACGATGCTAACATCATTTCAGTTCAACCATCATGGCGAGACCGTTATGAAATGATGGGATATTTCAATGAATTTACAAAAAAATTTAACGAAACGGAGTTTTTAAGTAGTGTGTATGAGGCGACTTATCGAACAGATGTTAACCTTGTCGTACTTGATGAAATGAACTTGGCACGTGTCGAATACTACTTTGCAGACTTTTTATCACTTCTTGAATTACCAAATAGTGATGAATGGCAATTAGAAATTGTTGCTGAACAACAAATTGGCGATCCTGTACATTTAAAAGAAGGCAAAATACGAATTCCAGAAAATATGTGGTTTATTGGTACAGCAAATAACGATGATTCGACATTTGCTATTACGGATAAAGTCTATGACCGTGCCTCATCAATTTCAATGAATGAAAAAGCAGTACCATTTTCTGGTATTGATTTACCAAAAATAACGATAAGTTATCAATACTTAAAAGACTTGTTTGATCAAGCATTATCAACATATCAAATTTCAAAAGTGCATATGGATGCGATCTATAAGCTTGATAATCATATTTCAAAAGTTTTCCAAATTACATTTGGTAACCGTATTATGAAACAACTTGAAACATTCGTTCCTGTTTATGTAGCGTGTGGACGTGAGGAAATTGAGGCGATTGATTATATTATTGCGCGTAAAATTATTCGTAAATTTGAAACACTAAACTTACCATTTATGAAAAGAGAACTTGAAGAATTGGTTTCTTTATTTGATAGTTTATTTGGTAAGAATAAACTTATTGAATCAAAAACAATGATTCTTAAGTTTATTACGCAAGTATAGGTCTTATATATGAATAACGATTATAAGAAAGAATTTTTTGATGAATCAATTGCTGAAAACAAACAATCAACATTTTTAAAAACATTTTTTGATGCATTGAAAAATGGCGATGTTAAACGCACGCAATCACTTCAAGTTGAATACCAAAGATTTGAGGAAGAATGGTTAAATAATTTGAATACTTTCTTTCCAAGTCTTATTCAAATTACACGCGATTTAAAAAGTTCATTAAGAACAGAAGAAGAAATTTTACCTGTTGAAAAAACACGGCGAACAAATCCGGAATCAATTCGGCACTTACTAAGAAACACTCGATACATTAAAGATATCGATGAATCTGGTGACATTATTCCAGAAAAAGTTTTAAATGCTTTATCAGAAATAGATTATGGGATTTATGAAAACCGCTTTATTATGACACTTGTTGATAGGCTCTATCATTATTTACATAGACGTATAGAAGTTATTAGAGAGCATGTCATGGGTAACAAAGAAATGCATTTTAATTATGAAAGTTTCTTTGAAATTGATAAAACGAGTTATCAGATGCAAATCAACATAAAAGCTAACGAAGAAATTGATATTAAAGAAATTGATATTCATAACTATCGAATTTATGAGATGGCCAATGAAGCATTTAAAGTCATCTCACGTATTTATCATAGTGAATTTATGAAAGTTATGAAAAAATATCAAAAAGTAAAACCACCAATTATGAAGACGCAAATCATCTTGAAAAATCCTAATTTTAAAAATGCGTATTTGTTGTGGCTATACCTTGATAAACTTAATGAGTTAGAATACACTTTGGAGCGTAAGATTAAAAAAGTTGATTTTAGTAAAACATATTCCGAAGAAATTGATCGTAGCATTTCAGCCTTGTTTTCAACAATTTATAACAATAGTGATATTAGTATTAAAGATGGGGAAATTATTACCGAAAATATAAAGCCAAAAAGTAACGATGTGGACTATGTTAATAACGCATCACTTACACCAGTGCCCTATGTTTTAGAGCCAAATCTTGCAACAGAGTATCACTTGAAAAAAGCCAAACAATTTATTAATAAGCAATTCACTGAAATTACTCAAACGACTCATGATCATGAACAAAGTTTAAAACAATTGCTTGTTGACCAATACGGTATTGCAAATCAAGTCTTTAATTATTATTTTGAAACCGATCAAGATGAAGATGTCTTTGATCGCCTCATTAACTATGCGAATCCGGTTAGACGTTATGAGGAAGCACTCCGTAAGTATGTTGTTGCAAAAACACAAAGAGAAGTTACAGAAAAAATGTTTAATGATGCTGTAAACCTTGAAGCACGTTGGATAAGAGAAGCTGACATACTTCATAAAGAAGCCATCAAACATATTATGGATAAAGAATACAAAGAAACCGAAGAAGTTGTTATGAAAATGCGTAGAGAACACGCAAGAGAAATGGATGGCTTTGACCGTGAACTTGTTAGTGAAACAAAGAAGAAACTTCGTATTGCTCGAACAAAAAATAAAGAAAGTATACAACTTATTAAAAAGTCGTATAGTGATAAGCTTAAAGAGTTTAGAGTTAAAGAGCGCGAACGCGTAGCAAACGAACGTGAAAAAATTAAAGAACGCAACAAAATAATGCGTCAAAAAATTAAAGAAAAACGTGCGAAAGAACGTGAAAAAGAACTTCTTAAATTAAAGAAAAAACGCGAACAAGACAAAGAAGCTCTCCGCAAGCGCTTAATGATGCAAAAAGACAATCTTCGCAAGCAAAACAACGAAAAATTGCGAAAGTTAGCAAGTAAAGCTGTTGAGTAATTATTAAAAAATGAGTGTCTAAAAAAAATTATTTAGGCATCTCTTTTTTTAAGTATGAAAATATTAATATTTTTGATATAATATCTTTAAGATGGAGGAGAAAAACATGGCAATTTTAGTGACCGGAGGACTAGGGTTTATTGGTTCACATACAGTAATTGAATTATTAAGTTCAGGTTATGAAGTAGTTATTGCAGATAATTTAAGCAATTCAGAAATTTCTGTACTAGACAAGTTAAAAAAACTAAGCAATAAAACGATTGCTTTTTATGAAATAGATGTTACAGATAAAGATAAGTTAGAACTTATTTTCTTAAATCATGAAATCGATGGAATTATTCACTTTGCAGGATACAAGGCAGTAGGGGAATCTGTCGTAAACCCATTATCATATTATTATAACAACTTGATGTCTACTATAAGCTTGGCAGAATTAGCAAGTAAGTATGACGTCGAGTCTTTTGTATTTTCTTCATCTGCAACTGTTTATGGGGATAACGTTTCACCATTTAAAGAAGATATGCCTTTGTTGGAAAGAACAAATCCATACGGTGAAACTAAAGCGATGAGCGAACGTATTTTATCAGATTATTCAAAAACAGAACCAACGAAAAAAATTACATTATTAAGATATTTTAATCCGATTGGTGCGCACGAATCTGGCTTGATTGGTGAAGTTCCAAAAGGTATTCCAAACAACTTAATGCCTTATATTACACAAGTAGCTAGTGGAAAACGTGAAAAATTATTTATTTTTGGAAACGACTATGATACACCAGATGGCACTGGCGTAAGAGATTATATTCATGTTGTTGACCTTGCAAGAGGCCATGTTGCTGCACTTAAAAAAGCTAAACAAGGTATTAATATCTATAATTTAGGTACTGGAATTGGTGTTTCTGTACTTGAATTGATTCATACGTTTATTGAAGTGAATCAAGTAGACATTCCTTATGAAATTGTTGAACGAAGACCTGGTGATATTGCCGTAAGTTATGCTGATACATCTAAAGCGGAGAGAGAACTAGGATTTAAAACGGTAAAAACTGTTGAAGACATGGTTCGAGACGCGTGGCGATTTGAGAAAAACTTAATAAAATAGAATGAAAATGACAACGAGAACTTCAGCAATAATGAATAACAAACAGCAAATGCTCCTTCATTTAGTTCTACTTGGATTGATTACTTATGGATTGTGGCTGTTCCAATTTTCTTTTTGGATTAATGTCACAATTTTTGCCATATTGATGATTCTAGCAATATTAAAGGGGACATTTAAACAACAATTGTTGGTTCTTTTGTTTAGTATACTTGTCTCTTCACGAACACACGATACAACATTGTTAGAATTAACAAACAACATTATCTATACCGTTGATCCTCATATTGTTACAGTTTCGATATTATCCATAGTAAGTATTGTAAAAGCGGTAAAAAACCGGAAAATGCATATGGGAAAACTAAGTTTACCAATATTACTAATTTCGATTTATGCATTAATATCCATTATATGGACGCCAGTATTTATTGATGGACTATCTGGTTTTTTCACAATTCTTGAAGGTT
>JGI24502J29692_10039612_pt1 | contig 15491 bp, 9 predicted proteins | sample BioPla3RNA1_FD_29692 | JGI IMG/M metagenome (IMG submission 29692)
TTAGAAGCTGCTAATACCCGACGAGGATTTTTTTGAAATGCTTGAAAACGAATATGATTATTATCAGATGTCGGCTGAAATGCAGGTGTTTCCGGAATTAATGATGCTTAAAGTTGATATGTTGAATATGCAAGGGCACAATCTTAAGCCTTTTGATGTGGGATCGAAGGATTTCTTAAAGCGGAGACTTGATATGTGCAATTAATAACTATGAATACTATCGTTTTTTCTTTCTGGTCCAATCATATATGGCTATATACCTTTTCATAGAATAAGATTCACAATAAAATTGCTTGACATTAATTCTCAGGATAAACGAAGCTCTAAATTGCGTTGTTTACTCTGGGAATAAATTTTATTATAAACAGGTTTTTTCTTGGCAACTATTGACATAAAAGTCTACAAGATGTATACTTTAAGTATATTTTGTCGATTTCACACCCTGTAAATACACTCTCGTATTAAGTTAAGGAGGCAAATGCCAGTGTCCGAGATTAACAAGAATGAACTAACTAAGAAAATGTCGGATAATCTTTTAGTTCTTAGAAATAAGTTACGGCTGAATCAATCCGAACTTGCGGAAAAGGTGGGAATTAGCCGGCAAACTCTTCTCGAAATAGAAAAAGGGAAACGGATAATGCAATGGAACACATTTGTAGCATTACTTGCCGTTTTCCGAGCAGATATCAGTACGAGTAACTTGCTTGAGTATTTTGAGATCTACACTCCCGAACTTGGCAAATATTTAATTTCATCAGAAAGTGCTGATTCCAAGTAAGTTGAAAACGAAAAATAGAGAATGTACAGTTCTGATCAAACTGTAAAAAATTAAATTAAAACAAGGAGGTCAAGGAATGTCGATATTAAATGACTTAAAAAAGGCTGAAACACCAACTGATACGTCAACTTCCTTGATGAACGAAGCTTCTATTGATATGAGAAATGAATTTCAGAAATGGCTTGTCGACGGCAATGCAAAAAAGATTTCACCACAAGTGGCAATTGACTGTCTTGACAGAATTTCTGAGTATATAATAAGTAAAAAAATTGCTTGCAGTATATGGGAAATTTCTAACATAAATGTGTATAAACCTGTTTATCAAAAGATCCTAAATGCAAAGCTGCTGAGAATTATAGAGAGAAAAACCTACAAAACATTTACGCTTGTGGGACAACTTTATATGAGTTTTCTCAGAGAAAAACCCTGGGAAACATATTATAATAATTCCGAAATTGCTACAACTCATAGTGAGCAACCCACACAGAATCAACTCATCATAGATGATAAAAAGGTGGATCAGACTGTTATAGCGCAAGCTCAAAATACGGCTGATAACTTACTGTTTAGGAAAGATGTTGATTTGTCATTGCTCAAATATGGATTTACTATTCCACAATCGGCTATTGGTGCATTTTGCTCAAATATAAGCATTGAGGTTCCGCGCGGTGGAAGTCATCGCATAAGTCTTGTTGTTAAGGATCACATCTATTCTGCAACCTTGAGCAATGTAGGATTTTCAAGTGAAACCCGACAGCAAATGCAAGTTCGATACAGTCAAATGTCTCCTATTGCTAAAACCCTGAGAAGCATTTTCGCAGCAAGTAATGCTCTCTTTATTGCTGGAAAACAAGCTAAAAATAAGGAATATATTGAAGTATCATGTGTTTCCACTGACAAATTTGAATTGATTTGTCATCCGATAAAGTTCGAATCCACAATAGAGTCTGAATATTCTAGTGTAGGGTATAACGCAAATAGCGATTTAAAAAGCGATGACTATGTTCGGAATCAAAAGGGACAACAAAGTAATGATGTTGATCACAGAAAATATGCTCCTTTAAAGCAATGGCTTATGACTAAAGACCATGAAAGCATTATATTGTCTTTTTCCGACATCGCGAACATGGTTGGAGGATTACCACCATCTGCATATAATCATCGTGCTTTTTGGTCAAATACAAGCAGCCACCCTTTTTCCGTTGCTTGGATGGAAGCGGGCTATAAAGTAGTTGACTGCGATTTACAGTCACAAAATGTGAGTTTTGTCAAAGTTGGAAAGGAGAATGAGTATACTCGACCAACAAATCGCATGACTATTAAAGCGGCAATGATTAAGTATTCGAACGACTATGCTGGTGAGATCAAAACTCGCAAAGAAATCTGTGATGAGCTATCAGCAAAATACGGATTCCCACGCAGCTCTATACTTCCAGCTGATTATGAAATTAGCCTTTCAAATCACCTTCCAAAGTTGTTCAGACGTATTGGTCATGGTACATATGAATGCTTGGGTTATAGTGATGGACATGAGACTAACTATCGCAATCTGAGCACGAGGAATTACACTCTCAATGCAATGGATCAGGAAAGGATTAAATATATCATCGCCACCAAATTTAGGAACGGCTACAGAATCACATCAAGTATAGACTTTGAGCGGTTAAAAAACTACTATACCGACGAATACAGTGAGAACTTTAATGTTGACGCTGAAGGGCTTGACGCCTTTGTTAAATCCGTTGCTGTGATTTTCGATGATCGGGCGTATGTTTATGATGAAGAGATTATCGTGAATGTCCGAACCTTTTTGGAACAGATGGATTCACCATGCGTTTATATTGATACGTTCTTTGAGAAGTATTCAGGAGAACTCTATAACTTCGGCATATTCTCAGTTAATATGCTCAGAGCCTTTATTGAGAAGAATTATGCAGATATTTTTTGTAAGTGGGGCTATGTATATCTGCAGCCAGACGTATCGCCGTCTGATTTAATTCGTCAGGTATTTAACGAGCGAGAAACTTGGTCGTTCGATGAGCTGGTTGAGCGACTGCCATGTATAAAGCAGGATACTATTCGAGCCGCATTAAATGGTCCGGAATATTTCCGTATTGGAACAGGAGTTTACACACATATTGATAATTTAGACTTGCCCGATAGCGAAGGGGAAAAGATTGTCTCGTTTGTCAGAGAAAGACTTCAAAGCAAGGACTATGTAATTGCAAATGAACTTGATTTATCCTATTTTGAGGCCTTAAACCCCCACTGCCCATTCCCTGCGATTCGAGATGCTGTGTATAACAAATTTCTTGCTAACCAATACAGCAAAAGCGGACAAATTATCACTAGTATTGGGAAAAAACTACGTGTTCTTGATATATTGGAGCAATATTGCCGCGAAGCTGAAACTGCTTCTTTTGAGGAACTGAATTCCTTCGAGGCGACCTTTGATCCAGAAGGAAGGTCTCATTCGGCTTGCCTGATTGCTGCTCACAATGTAATGGTACGCGTGTCTGAGGATTTGTTCGTAGCGGAAAGCAAGGTTAGTTTTGATGTAGAAAGAATTGATGAAGCTATCGCCCTTTATTGTCGGGATAACTTTATTCCGCTTAAAAGTGTGGTGGATTTCTCGTTGTTCCCATATGCCGGATATCCTTGGAATTTGTTTTTATTAGAAAGCTATGTTCGTAAATTTAGTCGTTTGTTTAAGTATGATGTTCGGGCGGTTAACAGCGCTAATATCGGCGTAATTGTTCGCAAATCGTTTACATATGGAGATTACGATGATATTTTGTCTATCGCTTTGGCAAAGTCCTCGCTTTCCCTTAATGATAAAAAGGCGGTCGGGGATTACCTATTTGATAATGGATATATTGGATGGAGAAACCTCGGCAAGAACGAGAGTAAGATTCTTGCCAATGCTAAGAAACTAAGAGAAGGAGGTGCAGTCTGATGTACAACTACACCTATGACACAGAAACTGGTGGGCTGTTACTCAACACTTCACCGATGCAGTTCTCCAAAGAGCCGCGTCCGGTTTACTATAAAGAATTAGATCTTTTGGGATTTGATCAATATTGGACTTATGAAAAGCAGGATTCTCTGCCTTATATGTGGGCGGAGGCAAATAAATATTATTATTTTGGACGCTTGGTTGCACAAACGAAAGGCGGCAATCTGTATACTGCACCCGAACTTGAAATCAAAGAGGAGTTGAGTGAGCCGCTTAGACCCGTTAATATAGAGAAGATGCTTAAGAAAAACGCGGATTTTCTGCAAGTGTTGGAACAGGAAACTGTGAAGAAGATATATGATGTTTGGAAACGGTACAAAGGTAAACTAGACGTTTTCCATGTTGCCTTCTCCGGCGGCAAAGACAGTATCGTCCTGCTTGATTTAGTAAAGAAAGCTTTGCCTAAGGATGAGTTTGTCGTTGTTTTCGGTGACACACAGATGGAATTCCCCGACACCTACGATGTCGTGGACAAGGTAGAAGCTCAATGCCAAGCCGAAGGCATACGCTTTTATCGTGCCAAGAGTCATATGGAGGTTTTAGAAAGTTGGCGACAATTCGCACCCCCATCAAGAGTTCTACGCTGGTGTTGTAGTGTTCACAAAAGCACGCCGCAAGTGATAAAACTCAGAGAAGTATTAGGTAAATCAGATTATAGCGGTCTTGCTTTCGTTGGTGTTCGAGGTGCGGAAAGCGTTCGACGTAGCGAGTATGAATTTGAGAGTAATGGAATGAAGCAAAGAGGACAGCGTAGTGCAAATCCGATTTTGGATTGGACAAGTTTCGAGGTATGGCTTTATATTTATTTTAACAACTTGGTAATAAACAATGCTTATAAAAAAGGTAGCCAACGAGTCGGTTGCCTCTGTTGCCCAATGGGTGGCTCAAAGGCTGATTATATTCAATATAGCAATTATAAAAAAGAAATAGATGCATTCGCACAGATTATTATGGAATCAAACGGCAGAAAACATGTTTCTGACATTCAATATATTAGCAACGGTGGATGGAATGCGAGAAAAAATGGTGCGAACATAAGTAATATTGACATTGTTTATAAAGAAAGAATTGAAAATAATAAATTAATTATTCAAGTAACTAACCCCAAAACCGATTGGAAAGAATGGATTAAAACTCTAGGTGAGGTACAGAAAGATGACGATTATTATGTAGTACAAACTGCGGAATTGACTACACGATTTTGTTTTATTCCGCGACCAAACGGTTATGAGGTTCATTTATCATTAGATACTATAAAGAAGTCACCAGTATTCGGAAAGTACTTTAGACAAGTTTTTAGAAAAGCGGCGTATTGTGTCGCTTGTAGAACTTGCGAGTCCAACTGTAAAAATAGCTGTATTTCGTTTGAAAATGGACTAAAGCTGACCAATTGTATACAATGCCGCGAGTGCCATACAATACCAGTTGGTTGTTTAGCCTATCACTCATTGAGAATGCCAAAAGGAGATGGGAAAATGAAAAGTATTAACTGCTTTGCAACACATATGCCAAAAACAGAATGGTTTATAGATTTTTTTGAGAGGAAAGATGATTTCCTTACGGAGAACAATTTGGGTCCCGTGCAGAAACCTTTTTTTCGACGTTTCTTAAAAGATGCTTTATTAATAGAAGACGGCAAAACCACTGCCCTTACACAAAAACTTGCTCTTATGTCTTGGGATAGCACGACTTCTTTGGGCATTATTCTTTCAAATATTGCTTATAATCCTCAGTTTGAATGGTATATACGTCATATGAGTATTGGTCGTTTTTACTCGAAAACAGATTTAACATCAATGCTGGAAGAATCCGGTGTTACCGAAAAGAATGCTCCATATATCATTAATGGTTTCAAGCGTATTGTTCAGACTCCATTTGGTATGACACTAAACTTTGGTTATGTGGATAGTGAAGATAACTATATGAGAAACAAATGCACTATTGGGTCGCCACTCGTAGTACTTTACTCTCTGTACAAATTTGCGGAAGCTTGCGGCGACTACTACGAGTTTACAGTCAGCCGCTTATATAACTACAACATCGACTCAGATGGCATTAGCCCCACACAGATATTTGGCATTGAAGAAGATGAACTTAAAACTATTCTGCAAGGCTTGTCGGCTAGCCACCCGGATTTTATCAATGCCAAGTTCACACACGATTTAGATACCATTTCTCTGAATAGAAATAAAAAGTCAAGTGATGTATTAGAATTACTATAAGGAGATGAAAATATGGCAGCCACCGTTTACAAGGATTACTTCCAAATTGATGAGAATTATTTCCCTTGCGTTAACGAATCCGCCATCAATGCAGGATTGAGATGGGATGATTTCTATCCACACGCCACATTTATTGATCTGCTTAGGAAAACCGAACGCATACTTTCACGGCAAGAAAAACGTTCCCTGTGGATTTCAGGCGCTTATGGCACAGGAAAGTCATATGCAGGTTTTGCTCTGAGCAGTCTTTTAACAGCTCCATCCGAAGAAGTTGAAGCGTATTTTAATAAATATGAAGCACTCGCTCCGTATAAGACCGATCTTATGCAGAGGCTCATAGCGGCCAAAAAAGAGGGAACAATTCTGACTTGCTATCGCTATGCATCCGCCGCTATAAACAACACGAATGACTTGATTATTGTCATTCAGGAGTTAATTGCAAAAAGTGTGGCAAGTGCAGGGTTGGAATATAAAGGCGAGAACACACTAAAGCAAAGTATACTGAAATGGCTTGAAGATAGCCGTAATAAAACATTGTTTGCAGGCTATGTTGATAAAGAATATAAAGACTTGTTCGGTGGCTGGAGTGCTGACGAAATTATAGAAAAACTACAAAAATCTGATTCCTCGACAGACCTAGTAGGGAAAATCAATACTATGGCGAGTGAAATTGGTATTACTGCTTTGAAGATCGATATGGACGGGTTGATCGCTTACATAAAAGATATAATTTCAGGCAATAAGCTTAAGGCCCTTGTCTTTGTTTTAGACGAGTTCAGCGAGTTTTTCCAAAACAATCGTGGCAGACTGACTGATTTTCAAAAGTTGGTTGAAATCTGTGGTGAAGTGCCTTTTTATCTTATGGTTGTGGCACATCAGATGGGCAGCTACTTCCATGAAAAAGATACTGACGCAAAGAAAATCAAAGACCGCTTTCTGCCATGTGAAATCGCAATGCCTGATAATATTGCCTTTGACTTGATGAGGGATGCCTTAAAAATTAAACCGGAAGCGCAAGCTGATTGGGAAAATAAACTTGACGATCTGCAAGACTTTACGAAAAAATCCCGCAAGGCAGTCTCCGATTGCACAGGTATCAGTGAAGATGTTCTAAAGGGTGTGTTGCCTTTACACCCAATGTCCGCATTGCTCTTAAAGCATATCTCTTCTGCGTTTGAGTCCAACCAACGCAGCATGTTCGACTTTATCAAGAACGATGGAGACTACAAGGCTTTTCAGTGGTTCATTGACAATCACGGTCCATTAGATGGCACATCTGCTCTTTTGACTGTGGACATGTTGTGGGACTTTTTCTACGAAACCGGTAGAGATAATCTCGCTCTGCCAATTCGTAATATCCTTGACACTTACAAAAAGGCAGAACAGCATAAGCTTGTGTCCGAAGAACGCCAAGTTCTTAAGACTATATTGATTATGCAGGCAGTTTCAACGCATTTGAACGATGCGATTCCATTGTTCATCGCCAATGAGCAGAATCTTTACTTATGCTTTGAAGGAACAGACTACGAGCATCAGGCTGCGGCTATTGCCGAGAAGCTTGTACGCGAGGAAGTTCTTTATAAAAAACCACTTGGGGGCAACAAATTCTGCTATGCAACAACTGTTATGGCAGGTGATGCTGCGGAACTTGACAAGAAGAAGAAAGACATTATTGAAAAGCTGCGGACGCAGGACTTGTGCATTGAGGATATGACGAGGGTATTTAACTTGACCGCTCCACTTAAAATGCGCTATGACCTGACCTTTGCGGCATATGACGATATCACTTTAAAGACAAATCGTTTAATTAACGAAGAAGGTTCCACAGGTTTTCACGCAATTGTTGGTGTTGCAAAGGATGACAACGAAGCTATTCTTCTCCGTAAGATGATGCAAGATAAAATAGTAAATGTTGTGCCCGAAAACAAGAATATTATATTTATTGATACAACTCCAACCCCCTTTGGCACGGACAGCATTGAGCAATATGCTGAGTATATGGCGGGGAGTGAGATTCAGCGAGGAAAAGATAATGCCGCGGCTGATGACATGCTTCGCAAGGGCAAAATGGTTGCAGGAAGTTGGGGTAACAGAATCTATAATGGTCAGATTATTATTTATTCCAAGAGCAATCCACAAGGTGAACGATATAATAATTGGCAACAAGCACTTATCGGTTTGCGTGATTTGGTGAAAGCTAAGTATCCGCATGTTTTGGAGTATACTCCAGGTCTCTCTGAGGTAACTCTTCAAAGCGGGTCAAAGCAACAGTGGGTTGAAGCTGGTCTTGTTGAAAAGTCAGGCGGTCTTACGGCGTCCGCTGAAAAAATCGTAAGTGCAGCGCGTAAGGACGCTGAGTATTGGAATAGTGACCCATACAGTACACTCGGTATTATAAAAAATGCTCTCGATAAGAAAATAAAAGATGAACTTGAAACAAACTCAAAGATAGCTATAAAAGATATTCTCCAGTTTTTATGTGATGAGTTTGGTTTCGTGCCATCCAACCTTTATGCCTTTGTCACAGGATTTTTGCTGAAAGAATACGCTAATGAGACATATCGCCTGAGCGATGAAGCTAACAATGAAAAGATGAGCGTCGATAAAATGAAAGAAATTATCGATGAAGGCTATAAACAATTTTATGCACCCAGTTCCCGTTATAGGGATAAGTTTATTCGCATAATGTCTCATGAAGAGCAACTTTTCTGTGGCTTAATCAGCGATGTTTTTGACATTCCCGAAAACCAATGTGGTTCAGTCGAGGATACTATTAAACGTGTCAGAATCAAAGCTAAATCATTCGGACTTCCTTTTTGGGTACTGAAAGAAAGGGCAAGCGGTATCGAGGTTGACTTCATCACCGAATTCATAAAACTTTTGAACCCAGAACAAGGCACAAATACCTCAACTGTTAGTGGTAACATAGGTAAAATGGTAGAGAATGATGAGACTTTGGTTAGTAAACTGAAAAACCTCATTAAACCTGAAAATTTTGATTTGGCAATTATAAGTTATCTTACGTTTTTTGAGGATGGGAAACTTTTGGACCTTGCCAAGGAAATTCGTGTGACTGATGACAAAGTTGTAAGCGATATTAAGCGGCATTTCGGTGATGACTCAGAGGGACTTTGGCTCTGGAACAAGGAGACTGGTGAAGGACAAATTCGAAAGGTGATTAGAGAATATGAGTTTGTCAAGAAGAGTAATGAACTGCTTGTGATGGACAATCAGTCCGTTAATGAAGCTTTGTCTGCGTGGCGCGAAAAGTTAAAGTTTGTTAAGATTTCGCATGAGGCAGCAAAAGAAAAGCCGGAATATTCCTCATTTATACCTATGCTTTACAACGTGGCGAAGGGTTTCGGTGACAACATAATTAAAGATTTTTATGATGTCTTGGTACAACATGGTTACGACATTGTAGACTTTTTGAGCAGTGATAAAGAAGTGTTTGCAAAAGCCTGTGCATTACAACTGCGAGGTCTGTCAGAGCAGGACATCTATGAGATTTACAAGAACATACCAAACAATTGTTTTGTGATTAGCAAGCAAGACTATCTTATTGAGATTGACAGAATCGTTGATGATTACAAGAGTAATCTTGCGAAGATGCAACTTCGTAGCTTGTGGAAAGAAAAAACAGGAACTGACTATCCTTACCAATGGGCAACCCAATATCAGACACCTTTGCTGGCCTGTGTGCCGACTAACAAGTGGAGTGATTACAAACGTGCTTTTAGTGCCGTTAACCTCAAAAATCCCGAAGATAGTGATGTTAAGTTTGCACTGGAATTTCTAACTGCTAATCCAATCTGGGATGACATTACGAATCAAGAAAAAATTGATAAGGCTTTCGTAATGGCCATTCTTGGCAGATATAAAACTATCTTGACTGATCTCAACGAGGTTCGTAGATATTTAATAGATCATTCACAAGTTAGCCCTTATGATTGGAGTGGACATTTGGAAATCAACCGACTGATCAAAGAACTGGCACAAAGCAAATATAGCAAGGAGCCAATGGAAAGGGTTATGCGTCGTATTGACAGTATGGATGGTGATAAACTGAAAAGGTATTTGAAACGCCTTGTCAAAGACAATATGACGGTCGGGATCGAAATATTAGAAGACGGTGAGGAGGTATAACTGTGAGCGACACAATAGCGAAAATTGATAAATACTTCAGCGGAACATCGAGATATCCGCTTTTGGTTGTGGTTTCGGCTGATGAATACCTTGATGTACTTAGCGCATATTCAAATATGCCTAAAATCAAGGTTAGCGACTATTGTGTCGGTGCCGATAAAGAACCCGATATCGAAAAACTTGAAGAAGATGTCAAGACTTTCAAGGGAAACTGCCTACTGCTTGGATTGGGGGATTACTTAGCAAGCAAAGGCACTGATGCAAAAAAAATTTTAACCCCATACAAAGCATTGGTTTTACAACCACAAAGTCATGTAGCCATTCTTTTATCGGCACATATGTATCCCATAGTAAAGAAAATTGTTAATGAGGACTTACGAGCAAAATCTCGTGTAATACTTCCTGCGGTTCTTCCTCAAATCCCAACTATGGAGAATAATAGGTTTGTATATGGAATAAAAGCGTATTTAGATGCTTGTGAAAAAGGTGAAGTTGTTGCGAATGTAAAGACTGAACGAACAATACAAAATGCTATAGTTATTAATCCAGAAAGTGCCTTTGATGAATTAAAGTATAGGTATCCAAATGAATTCAGCAAGTTGTCTCCAATTAATGGAACATTAGATAATTGGAGCAAATTGCTCACAGAGATCAATAAAACCAAGAAGAATATACTTCAATACTTAGCTGATCAACAATTTGCTTCGCCTGAGTATATATTCTTAAAGCACGCAAAATCAAACGATTATAGATCGTGGCTCTACCTCATATGGCTTAAACTTCAATTCAACGGTCAGAGTTATTTAGGTTTGGTTGCTTCTAAAGCTGATAATCTTGGCAGCCTTCTTGAGACAGCTAAGACTGCAATTCTTGATATCAATGTATCAGACAGTCGATTTTTCAAATTTTACGAACAGCGTAAAACGTTACTTAAAGGTTGCAGCGACGCAGATATGGCAGATTTCATTCCACAAATCTATCGCCATGGAGCAAACAGAATTGCTTATTTGACAGATAACACAAAGGTTGAAAAGCAAGCAATTATCATTTCGTTGGGAGAAGGAGCAAAGGCTGACTATCTTAAAACAAACTACCCTGATTTGTATGCCTATATGCGGGATTATCATTTTGATGATGATAGTTTAACGACATATTTTGCCGCTTATAAAAAATGCAAAGTTTACAACAAAATCGATAATGCATTTGCGGAAATGGTGAAGGAAAACGCAACGAGTCGGCCATATAATACTCTACCATCTCGCATTTCTGTTTTTTCAAGGATAGACACGGATAAAACGCTTCTCATTTTCTTAGATGCTATGGGCGTGGAGTTTTTGGGGTACATAAAAGAAGTAAGTGCAGAATTTAAGTTGCGATTTGTACCTAACATTGCAAGGGCGAATTTGCCGACTATCACAGCCCTAAACAAGGAATTCTATGATGATTGGCCAGATAGCCAAAAAGAACCTCCAATAAAAAGTATTGACGAACTGAAACATCATCCTGAACGAGGATATGACTTTAATAAATCTCCATACCCTATACACTTACCCGAGGAACTAGAAGTTGTTCGTGAAGCTTTAGAACGTGCTGCAACACGACTACAATCGGGAGATTACCGCAAGGTAATAATTGCTTCTGACCACGGAGCAAGCAGATTAGCCGTAATTAGCCCTGATGTACAAATAGATTGCAATGCTTGTGAATCAAAGTCGAGCGGACGTTATTGTCAAGGAGATATATTGCCTTCGGCTAGCAACATAGCCATAGAAAACGATTATGCTGTAGTAGCAGATTACTCAAGATTCAATGGATCAAGAGCAGCAAGCGTTGAAGTTCATGGGGGCGCAACATTGGAAGAGATTGTTGTGCCGATAATTGAACTAACATTAGCGAACAGCAACATTCAAGTAATGTTAGAAAATAGTTTGATAGAAATTAGTTATAAGAAAATACCTGAACTGGTCTTGCTTATTACACCGGACTGTGATGAAATTACAGTAAGTGTAGATAGTTTTATCTATAAAGCGGAGAAGATCGAAAAGAGCCGTTTCAAGGTTGTAATGCCTGATCTGAAGAAGGGTACATACACATTGGATATATTCGAGAACCAAAACAAGATTGCCAGCAAAGAAATTACTATTAAGAGTAAAGGTTTTGCTGAGCGCGATATTTTTTAGGAGGCGAGTGAAATGACAGACAAACTACGGAGATGCTTTGATGAAATGGTTGTTTATAAAGATTTAAAAAAGAGTAATTTCTTTGCAAGTCTTTCTCTGCCCTCCTTTATGCGTGATTGGCTTTTGAAAAAGTTTATGTCAGAAACAGGAGAGTTCAACCAGGAAGAGATGCTCGACTTCATTCGCAAGAACATTCCCCGCAAAGAGGACTGGACGGCAATAAAGAGTAGGATTGTTACCGAATTGGAGAGGGTACGATTTTTAGCGAAGGTTTCCGTTGATGTTGACATCAAAACAGGTTGTGTTTCTTTTAGCCTTCCTGATTTTGGCCTGACAACTAAAGAAACAATCATACCACCTGAAGTTTGGTACACCTGTGCTAATGACCTTGTGAAGGGGCATGAAACTTGGGGTGTAGTTGAACTTGAATACCTGGAACCAGATGAGGAACTCAAACGTAAGGGCAAAATTCAACTGAGGAGTTTCAAAAACTTTTGTCCATATGAAATTGATCTTGATTACTACAAGGACGCTCGTTGTGAGTTCACGACAAAAGAATGGATCGATGTTCTGCTTGGCGCAATAGACTACAATGCAGCAGGGTATACGGATGACGAACAAAAACTCACTATGCTCACTCGTTTGTTGCCTTTTGTGGAAAAACGGCTTAATTTAGTTGAACTTGCTCCAAAAGGTACTGGTAAGTCGTATCTATTTGGCCGTGTCAGTCGTTTCGGGTGGCTTTCCTCTGGCGGTATGATGACCCGTGCAAAGCTGTTCTACGATATACAGAAAAAAGAACATGGGCTGGTTGCAGGTCACGACTTTATCGTCTTTGATGAGGTGCAGACTATAAACTTTCACCCCGTTGATGAGATGCGTGCTGCTCTCAAAGGCTATATGGAAAATGGCGTATATACAGTAGGGAAGGTTGAAGGCAAATCAGATGCCGGCGTGATTCTCTGCGGTAACATTCCAAAAGATAAGATGAGTGAATATGAAAGTATGTTTGAAGAACTTCCGTCGGTGTTTCATGAATCCGCACTCATTGATCGTTTTCACGGCTTTATTCAAGGGTGGAACATTCCACGAATGAACGATGATTTAAAAATTTCAGGTTGGGCTCTAAATTCAGAGTATTTTTGTTCTATCTTGCATGAGTTACGGGATGATGCAAGTTATCGTGCCATTGTTGACGAATTGGTAGTTGTGCCAGAAGCGGCAGATACTCGCGACACTGAGGCTGTAAAAAGAATAGCAACAGCGTATTTAAAGCTGTTGTTCCCCCATGTGCGTTCTCCGCATGATATTAGTCCACAAGAATTTAAACGGTACTGTTTAAAACGGGCGATGTCGATGAGACATCACATTAAATTACAGCTTGGCATATTAGATGAGGAATATAAGGGGAAGAACATTCCACCATTTACCGTTAAGGATATATCTGGAATTGAGGATGTGTAAGCATGGCAAAAATAATAGATTGTTATATCTGTGGTAAGAAAAATTTGACCCGCAATGAGATAGGGCTCAATAAAAAACTTATTGGGAATGAAGTAAAGAAGTTTCATTGTTTACAGTGTTTGGCGGATTACCTTGAAGTATCGGTTGAAGAATTAGAGGAACGCATTACGGAATTCAAAGATGCTGGTTGCTCTTTGTTTGAATAAAGGAATACATTCAGATGGTATATTGTGAAATAGAGGTGAGATCGTGATTTATGCAGATAATGCTGCAACAACAAGAATATCAGATACAGCTTTTGCAAAGATGCTTCCATTCTTGCGCGAGCAATATGGAAACGCCTCCAGCCAGTATTCACTTGGCGTCAAGGCAAAGAAGGCTGTTGAACATGCACGTCATCAGGTCGCAATAGCGATTGGTGCAGATGCATCTGAAATCACTTTTACCTCCAGTGGTTCGGAAGCAAACAGCTGGGTGATTCGAGGTATCGCAGAAAAATTCCATAACAAACCAATACATGTTATCACTTCTTCCATCGAACATCATTCAGTTCTCAATGCCTTTCTTACTCTTGAACGAAGTGGTGTAGAGGTTACATACATTCCCGTAGGCAAAAATGGACTAGTTGAAGTCGCAGATATTAAGGCAGCAATCAAACCGCACACAAGACTGGTGTCTATAATGTTTGCGAACAACGAAATTGGTACGATCCAACCAATTGCAGAAGTTGGACAATTATTAAAAGGCAAGGACATTCTGTTTCATACCGATGCCGTTCAAGCAGTTGGACATATCCCTGTTGATGTTTCAAGACTGGGTGTAGATTTCCTTACTGCTTCTGCTCACAAGTTTTACGGAGCAAAAGGCACAGGTATTTTGTACAAACGGTCAGGGATAGAACTCGTTCCCTTAGTATTCGGCGGTAAACAAGAACATGGACTTCGTGCTGGAACAGAAAATGTTGCTGGAATTGTTTCAGCAGGTTGCGCCATAGAGGAAAGTATTGAATTGATGGCAAATGAGGCAAAACGCCTGAGAAAAATGGTTGAAGACACCATAGAGGGTATCAAAGAAAAAATTCCTTCTGTGAGGGTCAATGGAGATGTTTTTCATCGTCTGCCCGGAACAGTCAATTTATGCTTCAATGGGATTTCGGGTGAGTCGCTGATGCATCTACTTGATTTAAAGGGCATTTGTGTGTCCACAAGCTCTGCTTGCACTGCAGGCAGAGATAATCCGTCACATGTACTTCTTGCTTTGGGGCTTTCAGAGCAAGAAGCTAGGTCAGCGATTCGTATTTCTTATGGAAGATATAATACTACTGCAGAAGTCGAAAAAGTGATAATAGAAATATGCAATGCCTATTTAAAGATACTTGGAAATTGTTAAGTTATGTAGTCTAAAAATGTATTATAGATATTTCACTTGCAGGGAAAATTCTATTCGTGGGTAAAAATTGATTAATCGAAAAAATGTACACCTTTGTCACGACTGGCTATTGGGGTGTACATTGTAGTATTTTATATCAAAAGTTCAATTCTGGTGTATACGTTAGATTATCCACGCTATCGACTTATTCCCGCGAACTGACAAAAACTGTTGAACTGTTCCCGCGAACAGAAATAACCCATAAAAACCATGCTCGACCTATCCCCGCGAACATAAAAAACGAAAAATACAGACCA
>JGI24502J29692_10009825_pt1 | contig 15326 bp, 17 predicted proteins | sample BioPla3RNA1_FD_29692 | JGI IMG/M metagenome (IMG submission 29692)
AGAAGAGACCAGCTAAAAGAAACCAAGGAGAAGCCCTCAATTAAAGAAAAACAGAGGCTCTCCTCTAAAAAATCGAAAAAAGGAGGAAACGAATGACTAACAAACCTTCAGATTTTCGCTATGATACCGGACCATCTAAGGTTCCCTGGGCGGCGGTTGGGGAGAACTATAATGCTTCCGACGTTGTTGAATTAGTCAAATTCTTAATTCAGAAAAGTGATGATGAATATGATTCTGTTCTCCCTGAAGTGGAAGCGGCAATCCAGAAATTGGCAGTTCATGGAAAAGCACCGGGCAAGCTGTCTTTGGGTGAAAATGTCTCTATTTTGGAAGAGAAAGTCAATGAGTATTTAGGAACAGATAATGCAACCTTTATAACTAATGCGACTGCTGGATTTGAAATTGGTTATAAATACGCCAACTTGGGACCAGGAGATGAGGTTATTGCCCCTGCCATTACCTTTATTGCTACAATTTCCTATCCACTATCGGTGGGTGCAAAGGTGGTATTTGCGGATGTCGACCCTCGCACCTTAAATATGGACCCATTGGATGTTGAAAGGAAAGTAACAAGTAAAACCAAGGTCATTATTCCTGTCCATATCGGAGGATGGCCGGTGGATATGGATCCAATTATGGAAATAGCAGAGAAACATGATATTGTGGTAATTGAAGATGCTGCTCATGCCTTTGGCTCTGTTTACAAAGGGAGGAAAGTTGGAACTATTGGACACTTTGGCGCCTTCAGTTTTCATGAGGTTAAAAATGTGACATCTTTTGGTGAGGGCGGAATTATCGTTACAACCCTTCCTTTTGGTGATGATCTGAAAAAGTGCCGTTTCTTAGGTCTGGATCTAAGCAAAAAAATCAAGAATTGGCTGTATGACGTAGTGGCAATGGATGGTAAGTACGGCCCATTTGCTGCTGGCAACTGCTCTTCAACCGAGATCCAGGCACTTGGATTAATTCAACAGATGGGCCGTATTGATGACATTAATGCGGTGAGAAGAAAAAATGCTGAATATTTGAACAAACGGTTTGAAGAAAATGAAGCTATTATACCCCAATTATTAGATACTGAAGAAATCCAGTCGACCCACCACCTCTACCTCTTACAGATTGACCCGAAGAAATTAAAGGGCGACATCCAAGACCTAAAACAAAAATTGGATGAACGAGGTGTGACTAACATCCCTCACTTTGCACCACTTTATAAATTTGATCTTTTGAGTAGACTTGGGTATAACCAAGAAGAATGGGAGAAAGCCTGTCCCAATGCTGAACAGGTTTTTAACCATTGCTTTACTCATCTTCCTTTGTATGGTTTAAGCCAGGAACAGTTGGAATACATGGCTGAAAGTGTCTTACAATCTGTGAAAGAACTTCAATAGCATTACATTGATTGAATAAAAATAGAGGAAATATGGGAATAGGGAGGTGAATTTTTTCAAGCTTGAGTAGTTATAGCAGATTAAGCGAGGTATTATTGGAAAAAATATCTTTTTTAAAAAAAATGGAATGGAGGTAATAAGCGTGAAGAAAAGTGTAGTTTTTGTCGTAATGATGGTTTTCATGTTTTCAATAACTATGACGGCTACTGCCAAAGAGCTAACTATCGCCGTCATCCCGTTATCTCTTGGTCACCCCTGGTGGGTACGCTGTGAAGAAGGTGCAATAAAGGCTGGAGAGGACCTCGATGTTAACATTATTTACACTGCTCCGGAAAAGGAAGATGCCGCTAAACAGTTAGATTATTTTAATGACCAGGTCAATAAAGGCGTCGATGCCATTGTTTTGGCAGCAGTAGATGGCGAAACTATGAAAAAGCCTATAGCCGATGCTTTAGCAAAAGGAATACCGGTATTTGGTTTTGATGTTGGAGCTCCAGGAACTGACATAATCTGGACAGCTTCAGGATGGGAGCCGGTCCAAAGTGGGATAAATATCGGAGAGGGATTAGCCGAAGCAATCGGAGGAAAAGGTAAAGTTGCCATTCTCACCGGGGGTTTGGGGTCACCCTATCTTGAAAGACGTCAGAAAGCAATTGAACAAGCACTCTCCAAGTATCCTGATATTACCATTGTTGGTGTTTATGCAAATGACAATGACTATGAAAAAGCATTAAGTCAATGTGAATCAGTTTTACAGGCTCATCCAGATCTAGCCGGTTTTGCAAGTACGGTAACGACAGGCGTTCCAGCAGCAGCCCAGGCAATTATCAATGCCGGCTTGGAAGGGAAAGTTGCTGTATGGGGATGTGCCATGCCGAAGCAAAACGCTGAATATGTCAAGAGTGGAATAGTAAAAGGTGGGTTAACATTTGATCCCGCCAAAATGACTTACTTAGGAGTACACATTGCTTACGATTACCTCACTAAAGATAAGGCTCTTCCTGTTCCAGGAAATGAGTATGGCTGGGCTGGAGTACCAGTTACCGTCGTTGAAGAAAGGTTCTCCTATGTTCCTGATGAACTATTAACTCCGGAAAACGTTGATACCTTCGAATTCTAAATCGTTTGTTTGTGCCGGAAAGGCCATAAAAATATTTTTATGGCCTTTCCGGTTCCGTTTTTAATAAGTGTAGCAATAAAGATTTGTCCAAATGATGTACTTACTACTAGCAAGGAATAAAGGTGGAAGCCGATGATTCGTATCAGTCATGTTTCCAAGTCGTTTCCAGGAGTGCTTGCACTCGATGACGTCTCTTTTCAAATCGATTCTGACACCGTACATGGTTTAGTGGGAGAGAATGGTGCTGGGAAAAGTACTTTGATTAAAATTATTTCTGGGATCTATACTGACTATGAAGGGGACGTATTTCTTGGTGATCAACGGCTCCGGATAAATTCGGTCCATGAAGCGCAAAAAAAAAGGAATTGCTACAATTTTTCAAGAGCTGACTGTGATTCAGGAACTCACCGTTGCAGAAAACATATTTTTAGGAAGGGAACCGATTGGTTTTGCTGGAGTATTAGACCGAGCCGAAATGGAAAGAAAAAGCCAGCAGGTTTTGAATGAACTCAACGCCCCCTTTTCTCCCCGCGATAAGGTAGGTGACCTCTCGGTTGCCAATCAACAGATTGTTGAGATTAGTAAAGCTTTAGTTCTAAATCCTCGGATTTTAATTATGGATGAGCCTACTTCATCTCTAACCGAAAGAGAAATCCAAAATCTATTTTTGGTCATCAGCTCCCTCAAAAAGAAAGGGATTACCATCCTTTACGTTTCCCATAAGTTAGAAGAGATCTTCAAAATCTGTGATTCAATCACCGTTCTGCGAGACGGAAAACATATCCACACTGGCCCCATAAAGGATACTACCCCTCCTGATGTTATTCGGATGATGGTTGGCCGATCGCTTAACATGATGTACCCGCCCCGTACTGCCCAAAAAGGAGATTTATTGTTGTCGGTAAAAGGTCTAACCCGAGCTGGAGAGTTTCAAGATATCAGTTTTAATGTTCATGCTGGAGAAATTGTAGGCTTCGCTGGGCTAATCGGTTCAGGGAGGACTGAAGTAGCTAAAGCTTTGTTTGGGGCAACTTGTCCGGATAGCGGTGATATCGAGATTCGTGGCCAAAGAACGAAACTATTTACTAATCCTTTTGAAGCTATTTCCAACGGTCTAGCCTATCTCTCCGAGGATCGAAAACAGGAAGGCCTCATTTTACTTTTATCGGTGAGGGAGAATATCTCGCTTCCCATCGTCAAGAAAATTTCCCAGTATCTTTTCGTAAAAAGGAAAGAAGAGCAGGATATCGTTGATTCATTAATTGAAAAGTTAAAAATTAAAGTTTTTAGTCGGGATCAAGTGGTAGAAACTCTATCCGGCGGTAATCAACAGAAGGTTGTCATTTCTAAATTGCTTCTTACTAACGCTCAGATATTGATCTTTGATGAGCCTACACGTGGTATTGATGTTGGGACAAAATATGAGATTTACAAAATTATGAACGATCTGACCGCTGATGGAAAAGGAATCATCTTTATCTCCTCGGAACTCCCAGAAATTTTAGGTATTTCTGATCGAATTTATTGTATGCGGGAAGGGTCAATAGCCAAAGAATTTACTCGAGAAGAAGCGAGTCCGGAGAAGGTGATGTCAGTTCTTACAGGGGGTTCATAGATATGAATACGCCGCTTGAATTTAAAATTCAGGAAAAACATAAGTCGCTTCGTAATTTCCGCGAGCTACCCATTTTTCTATATATATTATGTATGCTTATCGTATTCTCTATTATCATCCCGGGATTTTTTTCGACCAGGAATTTCATCAACATTTCTCGGCAAATAGCTGTGGTAGGAATCTTATCCATGGGCATGACCCTTGTTATCCTCACTGGTGGTATTGATCTTTCAGTTGGTTCAATATTATCATTTGCCATTAGTATTGGAGGGATGGGAATTCCCGATGGAAAATCTATTTGGTCTGTTTATCCGCTCGTTTTAGGATTGGGCCTACTTCTTGGGTTAGTGAATGGGTTTCTGGTTACCAGCATTTCTGTTCCAGCGATCATTGTTACTCTGGGGACGATGAATATATACCGGGGAATAACTATGATCGTTACCAAAGGTAAATATATTACTCCTATACCTTCCCAGTTTTTATATATAGGCCGGGGGTTAACACCCTTTTTGTTTTTGGTCGGTACAGTTATACTTTTTATTTACATTACCCTTTTTACTCGTTTTGGCCGGAATATTTATGCTATAGGCGGCAGCGAGCAGTCAGCAATCTATTCCGGAGTACCAGTGAAGAAATACAAGATAGCCGTTTATGCTATCAGTGGCATCCTCTCAGCTTTTGCCGGTCTTATTTTTGTCGGGAGAAGTGCTTTTATCCAACCTCAGGCTGGTATTGGATATGAAATGAATGCCATTGCAGCAGTGGTTATTGGTGGGACCAGTATAAGCGGTGGGGCAGGAAGCATTTTAGGGTCCTTCCTCGGATCAGCTTTAATGGGCTTAATTTTAGCTGGTTTGACCATGCTTTCTGTCGATCCCTATTGGCAGGGTTTGGTCACCGGTGTTCTCATAATTTTGGCCATTTCGATGGATTCTTTCCAAAAACTTCGCAGTGAGAGGAGGACTCTATGAAACAGAGAAATGAAAAACTTTGGTCGATTCTCATCCTCGGTTTGGTCAATGCAGGGATTATCATTGTTTTATCATTTTTATCTCCCACTTTTCTGACCTATGAAAATATAGTCTCGGTTCTTAAGCGCATGAGCGAATTGGGAATGCTGGCCATTGCAGAAACCATTGTTTTTATTAGTGGCGGTTTTGATTTATCTGTAGGAACAATAATGGCTCTTTCCGGTTTAATTGCCGTACAAATGTATATTTTTGGTCTTCCATTTTTTTTGTGTATATTGCTTGCTTTATTAGGAGGGATGGCTGCAGGGTTGATGAATGCTCTCCTTATTGTCAAGTTGCGACTGCAGCCGTTTATTGTAACTCTGGCTACCATGTCAATATTCCGGAGTATTGTTTATGGTGTACTTCGAGGTAAAACCCTCACCCAATTTCCTGAATCTTATCTGGCTTATGGTGATTTGACAATTTTAGGCCTTCCTTTTCTGTTTATTGTTTTGGTCATTTTTGCCGTATTGTCTACACTTCTTCTAGAGCGAACTTATATAGGAAGGCACATCCATGCTGTGGGCGGAAACGAGCACGCAGCTTACCTTTCTGGAATATTGGTAGACCGGATTAAATATACCGTCTATATTCTGAGTGGTTTTATTTCTGCCTGTGCCGGTCTCCTTTTTTCGATGCGAATTAGAGCGGTTATCCCTGATGCCGGATTAAACGCACCTCTTGAAGTAGTCACTGCGGTAGTAATCGGTGGGACAGCAATTACTGGCGGTAAAGGATCGATTATCGGCTCTCTTTTGGGTGTTCTTGCTCTTTTTCTCTTAACTAATGGATTTAGTCTGTTAAATTTGAATCCATTCTGGCAGCAGGTGGTATTGGGCTTGCTCCTTATTTACGTAGTAGGAAGGGAAGGGATAACCGAAGCGTTGGCGGGAAAGAAACTGAAGAAGAGATCTCACCAGGCTGTTCGTATCGACAGAGCTCAATAGAAAGGCAACGAGTATCATGGCTCATAGCGAAGGTCAGTTGACTGGAAAGAAAGCACTGATTACTGGTGCCGGAGTTGGTATTGGAAAAGCGATTGCCTTGCGTTTTGCTCAAGAGGGTGCACAAGTTGCAGTTCATGTTAATCGAAGTCTGGAAAATGGTTTGCGCGTTGTTGATGAAATCCAACAAAGCAAAGGGAAGGCTATACTGGTTCAAGGAGATCTCACCAAGCAGCAGGAAATTAAATCCGTAGTCGAAAAAGTGACCAAGGAGTTTGGGGATACCGATATCCTGGTTTATAATAGCGGTATTGGAACTCAGCGCTCGACCGATATGGTTCATACTATCACTGAAGAAGATTGGGATGCGGTTCTGTCGGTTAATCTGAAAGCTTTTGTTTTTCTGTCACAACTTCTTCTTCCTGCCATGATCCAGGCTCGTAAAGGCTCCATCATCACCATATCTTCTATCCGAGGTTTATTGGGGAATCCCGTATTGGCTTCTTATTGTGCTTCAAAGGGTGGCATGGTGCTCCTAACCAAGCAAATGGCCCTTGATTATGCAAAGTATAACATCCGGGTTAATTGCATTTGCCCCGGGTTTGTTGATACCGAAATGTTTCAGTTTTATCTTGGAAAACAACCAGATCCAGAAGCCTCTCGAAGGGTTTTTGCTAATATGGCAGCAATGAACAGGATTGGGCAGCCAGAGGAGATTGCAGCCTCGGCGGTCTTTTTTGCTTCAGATGCATCTTCTTTTGTGACCGGCGTTGCTCTTCCAGTTGATGGAGGGTATACGGCCAGTGGAGTGAGGGAAATCCAATGAAAAAATTTGCGGGGAAGAAAGTTTTCATTTCAGGAGGGGCAACCGGCATTGGAAGAGCTGCTGCATTTTTATTTGCTCGGCAGGGGGCTGTGGTAACGATATTCGACTGGGATGTCGATAATGGCGAGAAGTGTATACAGGAAATATTGGCTGCGGGTGGCAATGGAATTTTTCTTAGTGGGAATCTCATCTATCCCGATGAAGTTGAAAAGGCGGTGGAACAATCTTTGAATGCCTTTGGTGGTATTGATATTTTAATAAATAATGCCGGAGTGGAATCATCGTACTCGGTTCACGAAATGCCGGTTGAGGAATGGGATCGAGTGATGGCGGTAAACCTTCGGGGTATGTATCTCATGGCAAAAGCAGTCATACCTATTATGAAAAAATCGGGTGGCGGTGCTATTGTTAATACTGCTTCTATCTCTGGTCTCGTGGGCTGGCCCCTTTCGGCCGCCTATTGTGCATCCAAGGGAGGGGTTATTCAACTCACCAAGCAGATGGCGGTTGACTATGCCCGGGACAACATTCGGGTAAACTGTGTTGCTCCTGGAACAACATTAACTCCCTTAATTGAAAGGCTTTTCCAACAAGAATCAGATCCTGAGCAAGCCAAGCAGCGGGTTGCCCAAATGCATCCTTTAGGGAGGTTTGCCCAACCAGAAGAAATTGCTCAGGCGATCTTTTTTTTGGCATCGGAAGACGCTTCGTTTATAACTGGAGCGGTGCTTCCGGTTGATGGTGGGTACACGGCAAAATAGTTTCTTTGGAAAACTATATATTGCTTAGCTGCACCAGATGAGAACGAAAATTAATCTTACGCCGTAGGTTTATACCCTGTTGTAGCTTAAAGTATAGAAAAGGAGAAAAAACTCATGAAAAAACCGACATTGTTCCTTAAAAATCGAAAGATAATTGACTTAAGCGGGGAATTAGAAAATAACCTTTGGGGCTATTACTCTTTACCCGGTATGGAAAACATAGTTCCACCAGTAGAAATAAGCACCATTGCTACAGTTGAAAACCAGGGCTTTTTTGCATCAAAAATATCAGTCAGTACCATATCGGGGACCTATTTAGAGGCCGAGTCTCACGTTATTTCAAATGGAAGAAACCTTGACCAGTATTCGCTGGATCAGTGCATCCTTCCAGCAAAGGTCATTCAACTGCCAACTCAGAAACCAAAAGCTCTAATTAGTGTCGATCTTTTAACTCAGCATGCACCGGAAATAAATCCAGGAGATGCCCTGTTGATAGGCACTGGTTGGGATCAACAGTGGAATAAGCCGGGATTTGTGCTTGATTCACCTAATTTGGATCGAAAGGCCCTCCAGTGGATTATCGACAAAAGAATTGCTTTGTTGGGGGTTGATTTAACCTGTATTGAAGCTTCCTGGTCTGAGGAAGATGAAGAAGCCAAGGGAAGTCTTTTGAGCCTTCTCTTTGAGTCAGGTGCTCTTTTGCTGGCTCCAATTGTCAATGTTCGTAGCATAACTCAAAAAGAGGGTATCCTTCTAGCTCTTCCCATGAAGGTAAAAGGAACTTCGGGAGCACCAGTAAGGGCAATTTTCTTGGAATGAGTTCAGAGGTAATTAAATTATTAGGTCGTAATTATCGATAATAGCCCTAAGACTTATCGGGAAGAGATTATACTATTTTTAGTTGAAATTGAAAAGAGTGGCTCCCCGTGGGATAATCCACGTAATAGAAAAAACATTTAACATAAAGGAGCCACCCAATGAAAGAAAACACTAAAAAGAGGAAAAAGTCAATAGCGGGAATGAAAGAGGTATACGGGAAAGAAGAGATGGTAAATCAGATGTATAGGATACTGGTAACTGGCAAACAGGGGTTTGATACTCTGATGAAGGAATTAGATAGAATGGTAGTAGAAGCAATCATGTATATAGAAAGAGAAGAAATAGCCGGTCCTGACTATCAACCAATAAATCCAGGTATCTATAAATGGGCCAGCCAACCTGGCTCAGTCTATATAGGAGACCAAAAGATTAAAGTAAATCGTCCTCGGCTTCGAGGTAGAGGCGAAGAGATACCGCTCCAAAGTTACCAGAAGCTCAGAGAACCAGAACAGTTCTCCGAGGAGTTATTGACCAAAATACTAAGTGGTATATCCTGTCAGAAATATCAAGAGACAATAATCTATGCCGCTCAAGCATTTGGAGTATCAGCCTCTTCAGTATCCCGGCATACATTAGCGCTACTACCAAACAGTTAAAAGAATTCAAAGAACGAAACTTAGAGGATTTCAAGCCTTTTGCCCTATTCTTAGATACCATTCACCGGGGAGGAGAGGCATTTATCATAGCTTTAAGTATAGACTTAAAAGGAAATAAGATGGCTCTGGGTTTCTGGCAAGGAGCCACTGAAAACCATGAAATATGTGAGGAGCTATTGGGGGATTTAGAAAGGAGAGGATTACTACTAAGCAAGAAGATTATCTGGGTAACCGACGGAGGTAAAGGAATAATTAAAGCTTTAAAGGATAGGTTTGGTAAGAAACTGATCCATCAACGCTGTACTATCCACAAAGATAGAAACATCCAGAAACATTTAGCTAAGAAGTATAGAAAAGAAGCCCATCTTAGATTTAAGACTGCTTTGGAACAGAATAGCTATGATGATGCCCGACAGATGTTACTGGAGATGGAGAAATGGTTAAGAGATATAAATGAATCAGCAGCCGATTCTCTATTAGAAGCTATGGAAGAGATACTTACTTTACATCGATTAAAAGTTCCTGCTCTACTGAGAAAGACTTTACATTCTACCAATCCTATAGAGAGTATGTTCTCTATGGTAAGAGATACAGAGAGTAATGTGAAGAGAACCAGTTGCCTCAACTAAAAATCAAAGTTAAATTATTATTCCCTTAAGAGAATATTCTTAAGGGAGGGATTAGAGGTGAGGTATCTCTTGAAGACACGAAGAGAAATTGTTTATGAGGCCAGTAAAGGATATAAGAAATTATCCAAGAAAGAAAAGACAGAGAGGCTCGATAACTTGGTAGCTATTACTGGATACAATCGTGACTATATTTGCGATTACTCTCCCAGCATGATAGGTGTGTTTATGTAAAAGATGTTTCTGGAAGATCATATAGATTAGTTGGTGATGTGAGAAAAAAGGAAAAACGTTCTCGAAAGAGGAAATATGATACAGAAGTATTTAAAGCCTTAAAGCAAATCTGGGCTATTATGGACTATCCTTGTGGTAAACGATTAGCTCCCTGTATGAGCTGATTTCTGCCAAAATTAGAGGCATTTGGAGAGATAAAAATAGAGCAAGAGGTGAGGGAGAAACTATTAACTATTTCTGCTTCCACTATTCGCTGCTTACTTAAAGGAGAAAAGAAAAAAATGGCTCTCAAAAGCAGGAAGAGCACTAAACCTGGTACTTTACTTAAAAACCAGATTGAAGTACGTACTAATGCCCTTTGGAATAGAGCTAAGGTAGGATTTATGGAGATGGATTTAGTATCTCATGAAGGTGGTAATCCTAGGGGAGATTTTGCTTTTAGCTTAACTCTTACCGATGTATGCTCAGGTTGGACAGAAAATAGAGCAGTAAAAAATAGAGCCCAAAAGTGGACCTTTGAGGCTATAGACATCATAAAAAAAGACTACCCTTCTCCATTAAAGGTCTGGATTCAGATAATGATAGTACCTTTATCAACCATCAATGTTTGCATTACTGTGAGGAAAACCATATTACCTTTACCAGATCCAGAGTAGGGAACAAAAATGATGGTTGTTACGTAGAGAGATAACTGGTCTATAGTGAGAAGAACTGAGCTTCGCGCTCGCTATGATCGAGATGAGGAGGTGGATATCTTAAACCAGATCTACGATGTCTTGAGGCTCTATGTGAATATGTTTCAACCTGTGGCTAAGCTAATATCCAAAGAAAGACAGGGAGCTAAGGTTAAGAAAATATATGATACTCCCAAGACTCCCTGTCAGAGATTATTAGAGTCTCCAGATATACCTGAGGAGGTAAAAGCACAACTACAAAAGACCTTTGATGAACTTAATCCAGCTGCCTTAAAACGAGAAATAGATAGACTACTGAAAGAACTAACCAAAGCTTATCTCCAGAAGAAAGAAGAGGAGAACCAAATTGACAGAGAACTTATTTTCACTTAGAATTTTATATGAAGCATCGTATCTATTTCACCTACATTTTTAGATGAGGCATCAGGGAGATACAGAGGAAGTAACATGATGCAGCGGTGGTTAGCCTCAGTATTGCTAGATTGTGAAAGGAGATTTAGGAGAGTTAAAGGATATGCTTTGATTCCCGAGTAATCAATAATATTGAGGCAGCAGAAGAAGAAAATATAGAAGCTGCCTTATTGGTGGTGTGAGGTATGAGTTTGATGAGAGCCACTCAAATATTTTCAACTAAAAACTTGACAAGTTCACGTTATCCAGCATGTCATCATTGTCAGCAAAAAGTTAAAAGCATTCATTCTTATAGAAGAAGGGAGGTAAGAGGTCTTAACTGTCTTGATATCCAAACTACTCTGTGGATTGGATATCGAACGGTAAAATGGCTGTGCGGTGGAAGAACTTGACTTTGTTGATCCAGGAAAACGAGTAACTAAAAGACTGGCCCATTATATTATCTCTCTGTGCCCATACCTCACCGCAAAAGAGATTGCCCAGCACCTGGGATTGGATTGGAAAACGGTGAAAGCCATTCATAAAGAGTATTTCCAGGCCAAGTTCTCCCAAAGAGTAGATGGGAATTCTCGCCTTCTGGCAGTGGATGAAATTACAAGTGAAGAAAGGGCATCACTATCATTCTCAACTGGGATACCGGTTAGGTTCTCTATGTGGGAGAAGGAAGAAGATATGAAACTTTGAAAGCGTTCTTTGACTCCTTGAGTGAAAAACAGAAACAGTCGATTGAAGCAGTAGCCATGGATACGTGGGACCCCTATATTAAAGCAGTGAAGGAATGTTGTCCCCAGGTTTTGGTTGTTTTTGACCAGTTTCAGATGGTAAAGGCTTTTGGAAGAGTAATTGACCAGGTCAGACGGCAGGAATACCATAAAGCTACTCAAGAGAGGAAAGAAGTGATCAAAGGAAGTAAGTACTTACTTTTGAAGAACAAAGAGCATCTCCTTCCTGAAGAAGCACTAAGACTTCAAAGATTGCTGGAATTGAACCACAATCTCTCTCTCACCTATATTCTTAAGGATATGTTGAAGAAATTGGGGGATGAGATAGACCCAGCTCAAGCTCAGAAAGCCCTGGATGAATGGTGTAGAGTGGCTCAAGAGAGTCATCTAAAACCAGTTATGGCCTTTGCTAAAATGCTGAAAAGGTATGATTATGGTATTCTTAACCACTGTCTCTATCCCATTCATACCAGCATATTAGAAGGAATCAATAACGAAATTAAGGTGATTAAAAGAAAAGTATATGGCTTTCATGATATTGAACATTTCTCTTTAATTATTAAAGACTCCTTTGTCAGGAGTAACTAAATTGGAGAAGGACCAAAATCTTTAATACAGGAAAACATCGAAGGAGGTTTTATGAAATGTCCGAAAAACAATTTAAAGGCTTATCTTTTGGTATACCCAAAGAGATAATGCAAGGTGAAAGACGAGTAGCTGCTATTCCTGAAACGGTGAAAAAACTCACTGATGGTGGAGCTAAAGTTCTTGTAGAAAAGGATGCCGGAATTGGTTCGTATTTTTCTGATGAAGAATATGAAAAAGTTGGTGCAGTAATTATCGGGGATGTTCAAAAACTTTTTGATGATTCGGATATTATTTTAAAGGTTAAAGAACCCCTATTTAATGAAAGTGTTGGAATGCATGAAGTCGATATGATGCATGAAGGCCAGGTCTTGGTAGCCTTTCTTCATCCGGCGGCACCGTCAAACCACGATATGGTTAAAAAGCTCATGGAAAGAAAGATAACAAGTCTAACCTTAGATGGGATTCCTAGAATATCTCGAGCTCAATCCATGGATGCCTTAACTTCCATGAGCACTGTGGCTGGATATAAAAGTGTCATAATGGCGTCTGACCGTTTGCCTAAATTCATTCCTATGATTGGAACAGCGGTGGGCATGATTCAACCGTCAACAATTATGGTAATTGGTGCAGGTGTGGCCGGGTTACAAGCTATAGCTACAGCTAAGCGGTTGGGTGCAGTGGTGTATGCTGCCGATATTCGTCCCGATGCAGTAGAACATGCCAAGAGCCTGGGTGCAAAAATAGTTGAAATAGGTGTGCCTCCTGATATAGCGATTGGAGAAGGTGGCTATGCTCAACCCTTGCCCAAAGAGTGGCTTTTAAAAGAGAGAGAAGCCATAAAAGAGGCGGTAATTAAATCCGACATTCTCATTCTGACAGCTCTGGTTCCTGGAAGACTGGCACCGGTTTTGGTTACAGAAGAAATGGTTAAGCAGATGAAACCCGGATCTGCCATTGTAGATGTAGCTATTGACCAGGGAGGAAATTGCCAGCTAACTAAAGGTGGAGAATTGACGGTCCAATATGGTGTGAGCATAGACGGGACCAAAAATATTCCTGGCATGATGCCCATCAGCTCTACCTGGATGTTTGCCCACAATATTTATAATTACATTTCTGCCTTTATCAATGGCGGAAAGCTCGTTATAGATACCAATGACGAAATCATAGCCTCCAGCTTAGTTACCAAAGATGGCAAATTATATCATACTGGAGCCCGAGAAGCTATGGACTTGGATTAAAGAAGCTGGAACACGGAAGGAAGATGGTATCCCCCTGGTAGGTATTAAAGTTCTCAGAGAAAGAGAAAAAAGATTATTATTAGATTTCATAAGAGACAATCTTAAACAACCGAAAAAAAGAAGAAAGGAGTGAAAGATACATGGCATCTGGTATTATTATGGTATTCTCATTCAAAACACCATAATGAAAGGCGGTAACCAGATGCCATGTGGGAATATTATACTATAATGAGAATATCTAAGGATAAACAATGCCTGAGATGGCAAATTGTTCAATATGCCCTGGAAAATGGTGTTAAACCCGCTGCTCGAGCTTTCCATACTACTCCTAAGACGGTTAGGAAATGGCTTAATAGATGGAAAGAAAGTGGCCGGTCTGGTCTTGTGGATCAAAGCAAAGCCCCTCGGAATCCTAAAAGATATATTACTGAGGAGCAAAAGAACTTAGTTATTAATCTTAAAAAGGAGTTTCCCTCTTTTGGAGCAGCAAGACTAAAGAGAGATTTTGAACTACCTATATCTGAAAAAGCCATAAGGAAGATCTGGAAGGAAAATGGACTCCTAAAGAGGAGAAGGAAAAAACATAAAACCAAGAGATGTTTAAGAGAGATAAAGAAGAACTGGCCTCTTTTCTCCCAGGTAGATATGGATACCAAATATTTAGATGATATCCCGGAATACTTACTTCAGATGGTGAGAAATAACCTTCCTAAGTACCAGTATACAGCTCGGGATGTGGTAACTGGATTACAGTTTATTTCCTACTCCTATGAGCGTTCCTTAGCTTACTCTGCTCTCTTTGCCCAGCTGGTTATTCAACATTTACAGGATAATAATGTTAAGGTAGAGAATAACACCATGCAGACTGATAACGGTTCAGAATTCATAGGAAACTGGAATGCTAAAAGAGACAGTAGATTTACCAAAGTAATAGAAAGCTATGGAATGGTTCATAAAACCATCCCCCCTGCTGCTTATACCTACCAATCTGATGTGGAAACAGTTCATAATCTGATAGAAGCTGAATTCTATGAATTAGAGAAGTTTAATTCTCCATCTGATTTACTTTCCAAAGCACACCTCTACACTCTCTGGTTTAACTCGGTAAGAAAGAACAGCGGAAAGGAGAATAAAAGCCCTTGGGAGATAATCAGGGAGAGAGACCCAAGTATTTCTCCATCCATAGTTAATTTCCCTCCTGTTATTCTTGACAAGTTATTCTCAGAGATATTAAATTATTACTCAGGGGGGTACCATGTTATTCCGCATCCCTCTTGGATTAAAGAAGCGAAAGGAGTGAGTGAAAGTGAAAGAAATTCTCCTTCTAGTGGTTTTTGTAGTGGCATCCTGGTTGGGGTATAAAGTTATAAAAGAAGTTCCCCCTTTACTTCATACTCCCCTGATGTCAGGCACTAATGCCATATCTGGTGTTACCATATTAGGATCACTGGTTTCTACAGCTCATGCCGTATCATCAGGCAGCAAAATTTTGGGATTTGTGGCCATTGTTTTGGCCACAATCAATCTGGTTGGCGGTTTTTTGGTTACCGATAGAATGTTGAAAATGTTTAAAAGTTGATGTGGTGCATATCAATGATAGGAACTTATGAGATAGTTTCCATTATTTTATCGATTTTAGTCCTTACGGGAATCAAGTTGATGAG
>JGI24502J29692_10041622_pt1 | contig 15324 bp, 13 predicted proteins | sample BioPla3RNA1_FD_29692 | JGI IMG/M metagenome (IMG submission 29692)
CGAGCTCGGACACATGCTCTTTGGGGCGCTGTGCGGCTTTAAGGTACTCTCATTTAAGCTCTTTGGCATCGAGACCGTTTATATAAACGGCCGCAGGATAAGGAAGATGAGGGGCAAGGATTTTTGTTTCGGAAAGTGTACCCTTGTCCCAAAGATCGAGGATAAACCTAAAAAGAAATTGATAATAACCGCGAGCGGCGGGCTGCTCTTTTCCCTTTTGGCATTTTTGGGATACCTGCTCTCCAACGTACTCCTTGAGGGCATAAGCCCCTTTGTCTACGCCGCGGTAAGCCCCGGCCTTACCGTCAGCCTCTATATCTTCCTCTCTTCCTTTTTGCCCTACCGTTCCTCCGCCGGCCGTTCCGACGGCGCGCTGATAGCCGACCTCAACAAGGATGAAGAATTTGCCGCTGTCATGGAAAACCTGATGAGGATACAGGCGCAGCTTTACGGCGGAAAATCTCCCGCGGAAATCGACAGGGACCTATACTTCAAAAATCCCATGCTTTCGGACGACCACGCCACCATGTTCCGACTCTTTTATTACAGGTACCTGTACTACCTCGACGCGGGGGAGTTCGACAAGGCGGCGCAGACAAACAGGACTGCGATAGAGCTGGGCGACTTTCTCCCGCCCGACGAATACGCCAAGCTATACCTCAACGCCTGCTTTGATTTCATCCTCTCGGGCGAGCGCGAGAAGGCTAAGGCGTGCTTTTTGGAAGACTACGAGGACGACATGTCCACCTACCGCATAAAGGCGTATTACAGCCACTACGTTATAAGCGACGGCCAGAAGGTGAGGGCATATATCCACAGGGCGAGGCAGGAGGGCGAAACCCATGCCTTCAAGGGCGTCGCCGCGATGGAAGAGAAGCTTCTTCAAAATCTTGCCCATGCCATGGAGGGGGAAGGCTGACCCCCTTTTTTGAAAACTCAAAGTACCTTCGCCTTTTTCTTTTAAAAAAAGAGGATATATGGTATAATAGAGCTTGTAAATTTGAAAGGAGCTTTGCAAGATGACGGAGCTTTACACAGGGCAGGAATACCCTCAGCACTTAAAGCTGAAGAAAAAAATGCTCAACGTATGGCTGATACTGCTTGGAATATACATCGCCGCAAGCGTGGCCATCTTGCTCGGGCTGGTGACCATGCCCTATTACACGCGGGACGATGTGATCTCCTTTGGCGAGAAGAAAAATTACTTCATAGCGGCGGACGTCCTGCTCTCCACGCTCTTTTGGGGTTTTTCTCTTTTCTTTTTCATCAACAAATATATAAGGCTGTCTCGCTACGTCAGGATGCTCAAGTACCTCGACATCGGCCTTAAAGAGGTGTACGAGGGCGAGTTCCTGCGCTTTGGCGACGTGGTAGAGGTAAAGGACGGCGTGGAATTCTACAAGATGATAACCAAGGAATGGAACGAGCGCAAGCAGGAATACTACGAGAGAAAGGTTCTGATTGACAGGGAGATAGAAAAGTTCGACATCTGCCCCGGCGACAGGGTAAAGTACGTGACGCAAGGCAATGTGCTTATAAAGTATAAGATAGTGAGGAAGGCGAAGGAAAAGGCATGCGGGCAATAGTTTCGGTAATCGGCAAAGACAAGCCGGGGATAATCGCCGCGGTGAGCGGCGCCCTCTACGAGCACGGCATAAACATAGAGGACATCAGCCAGACCATCATGCAGGAATACTTTACCATGATTATGCTGGTGGACATCTCGCGCTGCCCGCTGGAGCTTGCCGAGCTCTCCAGGATACTCGAGGAAAAGGGCAGGCAGTGGGGCGTCAGCGTCAGGATACAGCACGAGGACATCTTCAATGCCATGCACAAAATTTAGGGGAAATCAATGCTGACGAGCAAGGAAATAATCGAGACCATCAACATGATAGACAACCAGCACCTCGACATAAGGGCAATCACGCTGGGCATATCCCTCTTTGCATGCATAAGGGGGAACGCCGCCGAGACCGAGAGGTGCGTTTACGATACCGTCTGCAGGCGTGCTGAAAAGCTGGTTCCCACCGCGGCCATGCTGTCTGCCGAATACGGCATACCCATAGTCAACAAGAGGGTGTCGGTCTCGCCCATAAGCCTGATCGGCGCCCCGAACTCAAACTATATAGGAATTGCCAAAGCGCTCGACCGCGCCGCCGCCGCTTGCGGGATAGATTTCATCGGCGGCTACACTGCCCTCGTCCATAAGGCGATGACCTCTTATGAGGAAGAGTTTCTAAATACCATACCCGAGGCGCTGTCTGGCACCGAAAAGGTGTGCAGCTCGGTAAACGTCGCCTCGGTGAGGGCGGGCATAAACATGGACGCCGTGGCGCTTATGGGAAAGGTGATAAAGAAGAGCGCCGAGCTCACAGCCGAAAAGGGCGGCATAGCGTGCGCGAAGCTCGTGGTTTTCGCCAACGCCGTGGAGGACAATCCCTTCATGGCGGGCGCCTTCAACGGCATAGGCGAGGGCGACTGCGTGGTCAACGTGGGCGTCAGCGGGCCGGGCGTCGTAAAGAAGGCGCTCGAGAGCTGCCCCGGCGCGGACCTTACCGAGGTCGCCGAGGTGATAAAGAAGACCGCATTTAAGATTACGAGGGCGGGCGAGCTCGTGGCGAGGGAAGCCGCAAAGAGGCTGGGCGCCCAGTTCGGCATAGTGGATCTCTCGCTCGCTCCCACTCCCGTCTTGGGCGATTCCGTGGCGCACATCCTCGAGGAGATCGGCCTTGAGAGCGTGGGGGCGTGCGGCACCACGGCGGCGCTGGCGCTGCTCAACGATGCCGTCAAAAAGGGCGGCACCATGGCGTCGAGCAGGGTCGGCGGCCTTTCGGGCGCCTTTATTCCGATGAGCGAGGACATAGGCATGATAGAGGCTGCGGCGAAGGGGGCGCTCAAGTTAGAGAAGCTCGAGGCGATGACTGCTGTGTGCAGCGTCGGCCTCGACATGATAGCCATCCCCGGCGACACCAGCTGCGAGGTGATATCGGCGATAATAGCCGACGAGGCGGCGATAGGCGTGGTCAACAACAAGACAACGGCGGTGAGGGTTATCCCCGTGCCTGGAAAAGGCGTAGGCGAGTTCGTGGAGTTCGGCGGCCTGCTGGGAAGAGCGCCCATAATCGCCGTAAATCCTTATTCTCCCGCAAAATTCATATCAAGGGGCGGCAGGATACCCGCGCCCATACATTCTAATAAGAATTGAGGAGGCCCACAGTGAAAAGGACCGAGGTAGCTGAAAAGTACAAGTGGAGGCTGGAGGATATCTTTGCCACGCCCGAGGACTGGGAGAAGGCTTTTGAACAGCTTAAAGGGAACGCCGACGCGCTTTCAAAGTACAGGGGAAAGCTCGCCGACAAGGAAAACATATATAACTGCCTCAAGGAGAGCGAGAGCCAGTCCATGCTGCTCGAAAAGCTGTACGCCTACGCCAGGATGAGGCAGGACGAGGACACCAGGGACCCCGAGAGCAAGTCCCTTTGCGACAGGATAGAGAACCTTTACGTCGCCATCTCCGCAAACAATTCCTTCATCGTGCCCTCGCTCACCAAGCTGCCCTACAAGTTTTTAAAGGAGCTTGCCCAGGACCCCAAGTTCTCCGAATACGATTACTTCTTTAAGAGACTGCTGCAGCAGAAAAAATACGTGCTCTCCGAAAAAGAGGAGAGGCTGCTCGCGGAGGGCGGCGAGATTTTCGGCTCATTTTCCGACATCTTCACCATGCTCGACAACGCCGACCTTGATTTTGGCGAGATAACAGACGAGAAGGGCGAAAAGGTAAAGCTTACCCACGCAAAGTACAGCTACTTCATGCAAAGCCCCGACAGGAAGGTAAGAAAGCGCGCCTTCAAGGGGTACTATAAGGCATACATCGGCCACATCCATACCATAGCGCAGGTATATGCCTCCAGCGTCAAGAAGGACTGGTACATGAGCAGGGTGAGGGGGTGCAAGTCCAGCCTGGAGAGGGCTTTAAAGGGCGAGGACGTCAGCCCCGCCGTGTACAACAGGCTGCTCACGGCGGTAAACCGCAACCTTAAGCACCTACACTCCTACATGAAGCTTAGAAAGAGGGCTCTCGGCCTCCCCAAATACCACATGTACGACATGTACGTGCCCATAATAAAGGACGCAAAGCTGGAGCTTTCCTACGAAGAGGCGTGCGAGCTCGTGATGGAGGGCTTAAGGCCCCTCGGCAAGGAGTACGGCCGCATCCTCAAAAAGGCGATAGAAGAGAGGTGGATAGACGTCTTTGAGAGCGAGGGAAAGCGCAGCGGGGCGTATTCCTTCGGCGTTTACGGAGTCCATCCCTTCGTTCTCTTAAATTACGAAAAGACCGCGCACGACGTGTTCACCATAGCGCACGAGCTCGGCCACTCGCTGCACAGCTATTTCAGCAGCAGGAGCCAGCCCTATTCCAAGGCCGACTACACCATATTCATCGCAGAAGTGGCGAGCACCGTAAACGAGGTGCTGCTGCTAAAACACATCGTGAACAAGACCGGCGACGAGAAATTGAAGAAATACCTGCTTTCATATTACCTCGACATGTTCCGCACCACGCTTTTTAGGCAGACGCAGTTCTCGGAGTTTGAGGCAAGGGTTCACAGGATGGCGGAAAATGGCCAACCCCTCACCTACAAGAACATGTGCGAGCTATACCTCGAGCTCAACAAGAAATACTACGGCCCGCACGTGATATGCGACGACGAAATTCAGTACGAGTGGGCGAGGATACCTCACTTTTACAGGAATTTTTACGTTTACAAATACGCCACCGGCCTGACCTCGGCGGTGAGCATCGCAAAGGGCATACTTGAGGGCGGGAACGAGGTTAAAGAGAGGTATATAAAATTCCTTTCCTCGGGCGGCAGCGACTCCCCCGTAGAGCTTTTAAAGATAACGGGGGTGGACCTTACCGTCGCAAAGCCCTACCGCGACGCCATGTCTGAATTTGAGGGCACGCTGAGGCAGCTAAAAAAACTTTTGGGCGAAAAGGGAGAAAATGGCACAAAAGAGCGATAAGGCGCAATCCATGCCTTACAGCCTCGAGGCAGAGCAGTCTCTGCTGGGCTGCATACTGTTCGAATCCGAGCTCGCCGCGGACATCATGCCCGAGCTTGAGCCAGACGACTTTTATTCGGGCTCCAACCGCATGATATTCGAGGCGATGCATTCCATTTACCTCGACAACAAGCCCATAGACTTCGTAACGCTCACCAACGAGCTGGAAAAGAGCGGCAACCTCAACATGTGCGGCGGCATAACCTACATAACCTCGGTCGCCCAGTCCGTTCCCTCGAGCGCCAACTTCCGCCATTACCTCGACATCGTAAAGCGCGACTCCGTGATGAGAAAGCTCATCCGCGCCTCGGCAAAGATAGCCGAGATGGCGGGCGGCGACGCCTCAAAGGAAGAGGCGCTAAACTTTGCCGAAAACAGCATCTTTGAGATAAGCGCCAAGGAAGACTCTTCCAAGCTTACCCACATAAAGCCCAGCCTGATGGAAGTTATCGAGCGCTTCGACGCCATACAGAGCGACAGGAACGCCTTAAAGGGCATAATGACGGGCTTTCCGTCCCTGGACTATCTCACCAACGGGCTGCAGAGGACCGACCTCGTTCTGATAGCGGCGCGCCCCGCCGTGGGAAAGACTTCTTTCGCCCTCAACATAGTGCAAAACGCCGCCGTCATCGGAGGCTACAGCGTCGCAGTCTTCTCCCTCGAGATGCCCAAGATCCAGATAACGCAGAGGATGCTGTGCTCGCTCGCCGAGGTGAGCCTGACAAAGGCATTAAAGGGCAAGCTGGAAAAGGATGAGTGGGTGCGCCTATTCAAGGAAAGCGAGATGCTGTCAAAGGCAAGGATTTACACAGACGACTCCTCGCTGGTCACTCCCGCCGAGATACTCTCAAAGTGCAGGCGGCTCAAGGCAAAAGAGGGGCTTGACCTCATCATGGTGGACTACATACAGCTGATGAACTCGGGCAAGCGCAATCCCGAGAACAGGCAGAGCGAAGTCGCCGAGATCACGAGGAACTTAAAGATAACAGCCAAGGAGCTCGACGTGCCCATCCTGGCGCTCTCCCAGCTCTCCCGCGCGGTGGAAAAGAGGCCTAACTCAAAGCCCGTTCTCTCCGACCTCAGGGAATCGGGCGCCATAGAGCAGAACGCCGATATAGTAATGTTCCTGCACAGGCCCGACCGTGCCGAGGAGAACGCCGCGGCTTTGCTTTCGGGCGCCATAGAAAAGGACGTGGTAGAGCTCATCATAGCAAAGCACAGGAACGGCCCCACGGGGCAACTCGAGCTCAAGTGGTTTGGGGAATACACCAAGTTCAAGGGCATAGACCGCACGGCCGACCAGGCGGCGGCAGCTTACGGCATAAAGTAAGCAGGCAGCCTTGTGGAAGACTTTTTTACGGCGAAAAACCTTTAAATGGCAAAGAGGTACAGATACGAAAAAAGACCCATGATACTGTGGTACGGCAAGATGTACTACGGTGCGGGGAACCTTGGGATAGCCTTCGTCTCCCAAACGATGACGGGCTTTATCATGTTCTTCGGCACTGTGGTATGCCGCATTCCGCCCTTTCTCATGGGCCTGGCCTTCTCGATCGGCGTGGTGTGGGACGCCGTCACCGACCCTTTAATGGGTTACATCACCGACAATACCAGGTCGCATCTTGTCGGCAAAAGGCACGGCTACATCGTTGCGGGCACCTTCCTTGTGGCGCTCTCTAACGTCCTGTTGTGGTCGGTGCCGATGAGCGCAGACTCCATACAGAAGTTTTTATGGTTTTTGGGGGCAACCATTCTGCTTCAGACCACAAACACAGTCTTTTCCACCCCCTACAACGCGCTGGGGATTGACCTTGCGGGCGATTACCATGAGCAGACCACCCTCCAGACGTATAAATCCATATTTTTTTTGGTGGGAACCATTTCGCCCACCATCATTATGGCGCTGCTGCAGGCAAACCCCTCGTCGGGCTTTACAGACGGCAGGCTGGACCCAAAGACCTACCTCGACATGGCTTATATCTGCTCCACGATAATGCTCCTTTGCGGATTTATCAGCTACATGGGCACGTTTTCCCACGTGCCGCGGCTCATCAAAAAGGAGCACTGCAAGCGGCAGATGGTTCCCGCCGCCAAGAGCTTAAAGGAGATCGTCGGGGAATTCTTTTACGTCTTAAGGGACAGAAATTACAGCGCGATAATCCTGGGCTACGCAGTGTCCATGATAGCCTCGGCTTTTCTCACGGGCGTCGGGCTCTACATGTTTACATACACCTTTAAGCTTACCAGCACGCAGATGTATTTTCTCTTGGGGGCGCTGTTCGTTTCGATAATACTTTCCCAGCCGCTGTGGGCGCTGCTGAGCAAAAAGCTCGACAAAAAACCCTCGCTGCTGCTCGGAGTGGGCATAACGCTTGGGGGAGTCGCCTTCCTCTTCGGAGTATTCTTGAACCTAGGCAATGTGGGCGGGCAAGAAGAGCTCATGACGCTGCTTCTTCCCACGCTGGCGTTTACGGGCATCGGCATAGGCAGCCTCTATCCGCTGCCCTACTCCATGATGGCGGACACCATAGCTTACGACAGCGTAAAGAAAAACAAGGACAGGACGGCGATGTTCACCGGCTTTATGACCTTTTCCTTCAAGCTCTCCCAGGCGGCGACGCTGCTCATTATCGGCATCATGCTGGAGCTCATCGGGTTTAAGACCGACACCGGCGCCGACGTCTACGTGCCTCCCTACTCGGCGGAAGTGGGGCTTGGCTACCTGTTCTGCGTTGGCGTGGCGGCAAGCCTCATCTGCGGGATGATACTCTTTTCGAGGTACGGCCTAAAAAAGTCCGACATACCCACGCACGAGGAGGTCAGGACTCCGTCGTTTGAGGTGGACAGGCTTGTGTCGGTGCTGGAGATGAAGGAGAAAAACAGAAAGAAAAATAATGTTAAGGACTGAGGAGTATTTGGACATAGACAAAATCGGGCAGCTAAGGAGGCTCAACGGCAGGCGGCTTGATGAGCGCGACAATTTCTCGTGGCACATAGCGCTTAAAGAGGGCGAAAAGCTGCTCGGCGTCGCCAGGCTGTACAGGTTCAGGGATGGGCTGTTCCTCGACACTCCCTGCTTGTATAAAGGTGCATTTTGAGATGCTTTTCGGGCACGCTGCTGCTTAAGGCGCTGCTGCTTGAGGCGACCTGCGCCTTCTGCGAGGAGCGGAAGGAGTATAAAAAGTTCGGCTTTGCCCCGATTGGAGAGGGGCTGATGATGGCAAGAGGGAGAAAATAATATTTCCAAGAGAATGCGGGAGAAAAGACTGCAGTGAATGACATCGAGATAGCCAGAAGGCATAAGTTAAATCCGATAGCTGAGGTTGCGGCAAGCTGCGGCATACCTTTTGACAGGCTTGAGCTGTACGGTAACTACAAGGCAAAGCTGCTTCCCACAGAGAGCGGCAAAAAGGGAAAGCTGGTGCTGGTCACCGCAATAAATCCCACGCCGCTCGGCGAGGGAAAGACCACGGTATCAATAGGCCTTGCCGACGCGCTGAAGAGAAGGGGCAAAAAGAGCGGTCTCGCCCTGAGGGAGCCCTCGCTCGGCCCGGTGTTTGGCATAAAGGGCGGCGCCACGGGAGGGGGATACGCCCAGGTTGTGCCCATGGACGACATAAACCTGCACTTTACGGGCGACATTGCCGCGATCACCTTGGCGAACAACCTGCTCTCCAGCATGATAGACAACCACATCTTCCAGGGCAACGAGCTGGGAATAGACCCCGAAAGGGTGGTGTGGAAGAGGTGCGTTGACTTAAACGACAGAGCATTAAGGCACATACAGATTGGCCTCGAAGGACCCAAAAACGGCGTGCCGAGGCTTGACGGTTTCGACATAACGGCGGCGAGCGAGGTCATGGCTATACTCTGCCTCGCCAGAGACTTAAACGACTTAAAGCAGAGGCTTGGCAATATATTGATAAGTTATACCTACGGCGGCAGCCCCGTCTATTGCCGCCAGCTCAAGGCGGAAAACGCTATGGCAATACTTTTGAAAGACGCCATAAAACCCAACCTCGTGCAGACACTTGAGGGCACGCCCGCCCTCATCCACGGCGGGCCGTTCGCCAACATCGCCCATGGCTGCAACAGCATCATCGCCACTCAAGCCGCGCTTTCGCTCTTTGACTACACGGTGACCGAGGCGGGCTTCGGTGCCGACCTCGGCGCGGAAAAGTTCCTCAACGTAAAGTGCTGCCTTATGGGCATAAAGCCCGACGCAGTCGTCATCGTCGCCAGCGTAAAGGCGCTGAAGCACAACGGCGGGCTGCCCAGGGAACAGCTCTCCCAGCCCCACCTCGAGGCGCTTTCGGCGGGCATCTGCAACCTCGAAAAGCATATAGAGAACGTGACGCAAGGCTTTGGGCTTCCCTGCGCCGTCGCCATTAACCGCTTTTCCACCGATACCGAAGAAGAGCTCGACCTCGTCAAACAGACCTGCTCGAGGTACGGCGTAAAGGCCTGCGTGGTCACGGTGTGGGCGGACGGCGGGGCGGGAGGACTGGAACTAGCCGACGAAGTGGCGCGCCTGTGCGACATCCCCTCGCAGGTTAACTTTACCTACCCGCTCGAGGCGGGGATAAGAGACAAGATAGAGGCCATCGTGAAAAAGGTTTACGGCGGCGGCAGAGTCGCCTACTCAGACGAGGCAAAAGAGTCCATAGAAAAGATTGAGGATATGGGCTACGGAGGCCTTCCTGTGATTATCGCAAAGAGCCAGTACAGCCTTTCCGCCAACCCCAAGGTCCTCGGCAGGCCGAGGGGCTTCGAGTTTCCCATAAAGAGCGTCTGCCTTCGCTCGGGGGCGGGCTTTGTGGTGGCGTGCGCGGGCGACATAATGCTCATGCCCGGCCTTCCCAAAGAGCCCGCCGCTGCGAGGATGAAAATTTTTGGCAGCCCCGCCGGCAGCTACGAAATAGAAGGGCTGTTTTAGGCAATAATTACATATTGGCTTGACGTTTTGCCAAAAATTATAAAAAACCAAGGAGCTGCTTATGGCTAATGAAACACCTTCCAATTTCATCCACGACATCATAGAAAAGGATTTGAGCGAGGGGAAAATCAACGGCGTTTACACCCGCTTTCCCCCCGAGCCAAACGGCTACCTTCACATAGGGCACGCCAAGAGCATAGCCTTAAACTTCGGCATAGCGAAAAAATACGGCGGCAAATGCAACCTCCGCTTTGACGACACCAACCCCACCAAGGAGGACGTGGAGTACGTCGAGGCGATAAAGGAGGATATCCGCTGGCTGGGTTTTGAGTGGAACGAGCTGCGCTACGCTTCCGATTACTTCGAGCAGATTTACCAGCTTGCCGAAAAGCTGATAATGGATGGAAAGGCATACGTATGCGACCTCTCCGCAGAAGAGATAAAGCAGTACAGGGGGACGCTCACCGAGCCGGGCAAAGACAGCCCTTACCTCGACAGGAGCGTGGAGGAGAACCTGCGGCTGTTCCGCGAGATGAGGGCGGGAAAGTACAAGGACGGCGAAAAGGTGTTGCGGGCCAAAATCGACATGTCCTCGCCCAACCTCAACATGAGGGATCCCGTGCTGTACAGGATAATCCATGCCTCCCACCACAACACCGGCGACAAATGGTGCATCTACCCCATGTACGACTTCACGCACCCCATATCCGACGCGCTGGAAGGCATAACCCACTCCATCTGCACGCTGGAGTTTGAGGATCACCGCCCCCTCTACGACTGGACGGTGGAAAACTGCGGGTTTGAGAAAAGACCCAAGCAGATAGAGTTCGCGCGCCTCAACATCAAGAACACCATAATGAGTAAGCGCTTTTTAAAGAGGCTGGTGGACGAGGGCAAGGTGGACGGATGGGACGACCCGCGCATGCCCACGCTGTGCGGCATAAGGAGGAGGGGCTACCCCCCCGAGGCGATAATTGAATTCTGCGAGAGGATAGGCGTGGCGAAGGCCAATTCCGAGGTGGACATGGCGCTGCTCGAGCACTGCGTGCGCGAGAGGCTGAACGAGACCGCCGAGAGGGCAATGGCGGTGCTGAAACCCCTCAAGGTGATAATAACCAACTATCCCGAAGGCAAGTCCGAAATGGTGGATTTTGAGATAAACCCCAACAAGCCGGAGCTCGGCGCCAGGCAGATAGAGTTTGGGCGGGAAGTTTTCATCGAGAGGGAAGACTTTTCGTTAAGCCCTCCGCCCAGATACCACAGGCTGACAAAGGGCGGAATGGTCAGGCTAAAGGGCGCCTATATCATAAGGTGCGACGACGTTGTGTTTGGCGAAAAGGGGGAAATCTCCCACCTGCTGTGCTCTTATGTCGAGAACTCGAGGAGCGGGCAGGACACCAGCGGCATCAAGGTCAAGGGCGTCATCCATTGGGTCAACGCAAGGCGCTGCGAAAACGTTCCCGTCATAAAGTATTACCCTCTGCTCAATCCCGACGTGCAGGAAGGCGACTTCATGGAAAGGCTCAACCCTGCCAGCAAGGAGGTTTACGAGAATGCGCTCGTCGAGCCCTACCTTGCCCAATGCTCCGAGCGCAGCCGCTTCCAGTTCATCAGGGTGGGCTATTATATAAAGGACAGGGGCGCCTTCAGCGAGATAGTGGGCCTTAAGGACAGCTACAAGCCTTAGCGTAAAAGGGCGGCTTGGGAAGGCGCGGGCGCGCCATGAGATAAAAGGAGCGCTTTTGTTATGAAGATTTTGCTGACCGGCGGCCACGGCTTTATCGGCCGCAACATAGCTGAGCAGCTCGGCGCAAAGCACGAGATAGTCGCTCCCTCGCACAGGGAAATTGACTACACTGACTGCGGCGCCATGCTTGAGTTTTTCGAGGGGCATAACTTCGACGCAGTGGTCCACTCCGCAGCCGCCCCCACCCACAGGGCGGCGAAGAACACCGAAAACGCCGTGATGACAAACCTTCTCATGTACGCTGCGCTTTTAAAGTGCGCTGCGAAAAGCGGAGTGAAAAGGTTTATCAACATAGGCAGCGGCAGCGAATACGACAACAGCCGGCAGCTTTGCGACGTGAGCGAAGAGGAGTTCGGAAAATACATTCCCCGCGACATGACGGGCTTTACGAAGTACCTCGCCAACTTCATAGCCGAGCCCGAAATTAAGATTTACAACTTAAGGTGTTTCGGCGTGTTCGGCAAATACGAGGACTACACCATAAGATTTATATCCAATGCCACCTGCAGGGCGCTGTGCGGCTACTCCATAACCCTGAGGCAGGACAGGGTGTTCTCCTACCTGTACGTGGACGACCTGGTGGAGATAGTGGAATGCTTTTTAACCATGGACTTCAAGTATAAAGATTACAACATAACCCCCCATGAAAAGTGGAGCCTGCTCGACATCGCCAGGCTGGTGAGGAAAATCTGCTACAAGGACATAGGCATTGACCTTGCCAACCCCAGAAAGGGCTTGGAGTACACGGGGAGCAACGCCAGGCTGTGCGCCGAGCTCAACTTCGCCTTCACTCCCATGGTGGACGCGGTCAAGTTGCTGCACGACTGGTATGCGCTAAATTTCGACATGATAGACAGGGAAAAGATACTCTACAGCATTTAGGATAAAGTAAAATATCATCGGGATAAAAGTTTTTTATCCTTCTTCAAAAAAATCTTTTGAGGGTTATCGTGATAATCAGAGCGGCTGACTATATTGCCAGGCTCCTTAAAGAGAACGGCTACGAGGACGTGTTTATGCTGACGGGCGGCGGAGCCATGTTTTTGAACAACGGTTTCGGCATTTCGGGGCTGAAATGCCACTTTATGCTCCACGAGCAGGCACTCGCCATCGCCGCTGAAGGTTACGCGAGGACGTGCGGCAAGCCCGCGGTAGTGTGCGTCACCACGGGGCCGGGCGGGACCAATGCCCTGACGGGCGTGTTAGGCGCGTATCTGGATTCCATCCCCATGCTCGTAATCAGCGGGCAGGTGAAAAACCCCACCACGCTGGACTATTACGACCTACATATTAGACAGCTGGGCGACCAGGAATACCCCATAATAAGGTCGGCGGGTCCCATAACCAAATACGCCCAAATGATAACCGACCCTAACACCATAAAATACCATCTTATGAAGGCGATAAAGACGGCCGTAACGGGAAGGCCCGGTCCCTGCTGGCTGGACGTCCCCATTGACGTGCAGAGCGCGCTGATTGACCCCGAAAAGCAGCTCGAGTACGTGGACGACAGCGCCAAGGAGCTTCCTCCCCCGGTGTCGGAGGGGACGGTAAAGGCCATAGCTTCCATGATAAAGGCGGCAAAGAGGCCCTTGATCTATGCCGGAGCAGGCATAAGAAAATCGGGCAACGCCGAGCTTTACAGAAGGCTGCTTGAAAAGCTCAATATCCCCAGCGTCGTGGGATGGTGCGGCATCGACCTTCTCGAAAACACCCATCCCCTGTGCGCGGGAAGACCGGGCATGATGGGGGAAAGGGCGGGCAACTTCGCCGTGCAGAACGCCGACCTTCTCCTCATCCTCGCGTGCAGGCTCAACATAAGGCAGGTCAGCTACGAGTGGAAGAACTTCGCCAAGAACGCCTTCAAGATAATGGTGGACATCGACTACGGCGAGTTGCACAAGCCCACCTTGAGCATAGACTTTCCCATTTGGGCGGACGTGGGCGAGTTCATGCAAAAGCTTTTTGACGCCTGCGAGGACTGCTCGAGGCCGAAGTGGCAGGCTTACTGCCGCGAAAACCTTGAGAGGTACCCCCTCGTCACCCCCCGCCATTTTGAGAAAAAACACATCGTCAACCCCTACGTGTTCTTCGACAGGTTTTCAAAGCTGCTCCCCGAAGGTGCCATCATCGCCGCCGCCAACGGCAGCTGCTGCGTCATGGGTTCTCAGGCGATAAACATAAAGAGAGGAATGCGCTTTTTTGAAAACGACGGGTGCGCCACCATGGGTTACGGGCTTCCCGCCGCCATAGGCGCATGCTTTGCCGCAAAGAGGGAGGTTTACTGCCTGGAGGGCGACGGCAGCCTGCAGATGAACATTCAGGAGCTCCAGACACTCAAGACATATGACCTCCCCGTCAAGATGATCTTCATCAACAACGAGGGATACCACTCCATCCGCCAGTCCCAGAGCAACTACTTCGACACCTTCGTGGGCATTGGCCCCCAAAGCGGCGACTTGTCTTTTCCCGACATGGAGAAGATCGCCTGGGCGTACGGCATACCCTATATGCGAATAGAGAACAACGACCAGATAGAGGAAAAATGCAGGCAGTTCATAGCTCACAAGGGCCACATAATATGCGAGGTGATATGCGACAAGGAGCAGTTCTTCGAGCCCAAGCTAACTTCGAGGCAGCTTGAGGACGGCAGCTTCGCCTCACCCGATCTTTCCGACATGTACCCTTTCCTGCCGAGGGAAGAGTACGAGGAGAGGATGAGCATAAGCAAGGAGTGAGAAAAGGTACACCTAAAAACAGCCGCCCTTTTACGAACGGAATAAAAATTTTGCAGCAAGGGCGTTTGAGGAAGTTTTTTTGCGCAAAATCCGCCCTCAAATGTTTGCAAATTGGCATGTTATATGATAAAATTTACAAGACATCTTTTGAGAAGGAGTGAAAGCATTTGGCCAACATAAAGTCAGCTATAAAGCGCATAAAGGTAACACGTAAAAAGACCTTGAGGAACAAGATGCTCATTAGCAAGATGAAGACCCTTATTAAGAAATACGACAGCGCCATTGTCTCAAGGGACGTTGAGCTTTCTGAAAAACTGCTGTCCGAGACCGTGGGCTATGTCGACAGCCTGGTGAGCAAGGGCGTGTTCCATAAGAACAACGCCGACCGTAAGAAATCCAGGCTGGCGAAGAAGCTGGACCAGCTCAAAAAGGCCATAGAGGCCGAAGCGGCAGGGGCTGGAGAAGGCAAGGCCGCGCAGGTTTAAAAAAGCCGCGGCAAGCCTGCCGGTAAACGCCTTTGTTTACCGCCTACATTATAATATGTATAATGATAGTGTCAAATAAATATTTCTAATGGCAAATATTTACACGGCCACCTCCACCGGCCTTTGCAATCCCTTTTGAGGCCGCACGGCCGCCTCACTTGCCAACCATTTCCAACCAAATTCACCTTCCTTTGCGCTACCTTTTCCGAACCTCCACATTTTCATCCCTTACCACCATCTTCACTTCCTCCCAGGGCCATCCTTTCATCCTCTCACCCTTCCCCATCCTCGCCCAACAACCAAACCTATCGCTCTCCCCAAAAAATCTGCCAAAAAACTGTTGACAAAACGCGG
>JGI24502J29692_10065680_pt1 | contig 15301 bp, 12 predicted proteins | sample BioPla3RNA1_FD_29692 | JGI IMG/M metagenome (IMG submission 29692)
GATATAGAAAAAGAAGACATAGAAAACTTTTGAGTCCGCCTGTTATTAAAGGTTTTATACCTTACGGAAAGGATATTAATACAGAAAATCAGGACTTAGTTAGTATGTTACCAACAAGGCGAAGAAAGACACAGCAACAATGTAATGACAGAATAAAATGGTTTGAGAATGAAAAATGAAATGACAATGAAAGAAAAAAAATTTAGTTTTTTTACCCACCCGCAAGAAAGAAAAGCGGAAAGCCTACCCACATTTGGCACATTGCCTTTTGCCCGACACACGAGCCAACGCTTCGCAAAAGTCAAAGAGCCAAATCTTGCTCACACACAAAAGACATTCATTGAACAAAATAATAGTAATTTTACGATTTGTTTAACTAATTGAAAATTTATAGTTATGAATCAATCAAAACTTATGAAACATTTTAAATACATACTATTTATTATAGTGCTATTAAGCCAAAGTTGTTCTTTTAGTGCAAAAGAAAATTATTTAGATGACTTCACTGCTTTTGTATCCGAGGTAGAGAAAAATTATACAAGCTTATCGCCAGAAGACTGGGAAATTAAAGATGAGGAATTGAAGCAATTTACTGAAAACAAGTTTGATGAACATAGAAAGGCATTAACTGATGAAGATAAGAAAGCGATAGGTAAGTTAGTTGGACGATATTCTGTAGTACGAGCTAAAGGTTATGGAAAACAATTCAAAGATGGAATAAACGATGCCAAAAATTATATAGAAGGTTTTTTAGAAGGATTTTCTGACGAAATAAAACAAAAATAACAATCAAAAAAATCAATGAATATGAATAAAATTTACCTTTTTTTTGCTAGTATTTTACTTGCCATTCTCCTTAATAGTTGTGGTAGCAAATATTTTGAAGTAGATAAACAAATACTTCAAACAAAAATTTATGAACCAACTATAGTAAAACATCTGGAATTACAACAGGATGTCGTGCTTTATATTGATCATTCAACTTGCATGATAAATACTATTGTTAACAAGTCTGATGTTTTTAATGCACTACGCCCAAATTTGGGTAAATATGCTGATACGTTGGTTTTAATAAAGGGGAGAGATTTTGAATATATATCTAATACTGATAAGTCTCCTACTAGTACAACGGTTTCAAATATTCTTAACAATATTGATAGAGATATACCCTACACTGATATTGGTGAAGCTTTTAATAGAATTAGCAAAAGCAATTCACAAGCCGTATTCATTACAGATTGTGAATATTATGACAGAGACAATAAACTACAAGACCACTCACCATATATGACAAGTACTTTCATAGATTGGCTACAAAAAGGTTATTCAATTTATATTATAACAGAACCTTATGATGAACCGTGCAAAGGGAAGATTTATAAGAAAAACCGCTTTTATTTCATATTTACAGATGATAAACTACAAGCTCCTATTAGCGGTCTTATAAATGCTGAAATTCAGGATTTAGTGGATAGTGGTATTTGTACATTATTTAAAATGACCAACTCAGATATTGGTGTGGTAAGTCCTAAAAGTGATATGGTCAATACCAATCTAACATTTAAGGTAGATTATCTAAATAGTTTTGAATTAATTTCTATTGACGATTCTTGGAAAGCTATTCAAGAATATGTTATGAAATTGGACAAATATGGAGAACCAATTCCTGGCGAGAAACCAGAGCCACTTATTAGTAATATAATGCTCAATAATGGAGAAAATTACAAACTAAGCGATATCCAAATTGTGGCAACGAATATTACGACTAAATACATTTCAAAAGACACCAGTGTTGCTGATGATCTGAGAGTGATTTTACCAATAGATACAACTGAAATTAATATCTCTGATGGATTTATTTTGGATAAAGCAACATTTAAGAATAACAAACTTAATGTGATGCTAACCGACAAGATATTCACAGATGGTTATCTATTCAACAAAAAATACGGGGGTAATCTTATTCGACTTGATTTTGTAATAACACAAGTTAAATTGAACCCAATGAATTCAAGTGATTTCGAGTGGCAGTCAATTGGGAGTTCAAATAATGCTATTTGTGTGTCAAAAAGCATTGATAATGCACTTCTAGATGTAAATGTAATACCTACTGCTCTAAATAGACGTGTTATTCATACAATTTTTATAAAGATGGAATCTTATTAATTTATTAATCAAATAAAACATAAACAATATGAGAAAAATTGAAGCTTTAAAAGAGGTTCAGGCGTTGATAGGTGATACCTATATGTACGCAGTTATTATCGGCATTGTAGGCATAGTTTTCGCTTTTATTATTGCCAATGTAATAAAGTATGGTGGCGGAAGAAATGCAACCGACCATATTAAGAGGCGAGTATGGTATATTATAATAGGTATAATTACCTCAATTGGATTTTTCCTATACAATGCTTTTTATGTTAGTACATTTATTTCCAAAGCACCATTGAAAGCACAATTTTCATTTGCCAATCTTTTGGCGACATTGGTAGTTTTAGGCATTTACGCAGTAGTAGGTATTTTATCAATGTTACTTATGCGTAGCACCAAATGGGGTAGCATTTTAGGAAAATCAAAAAAATAACACGCAAAAATAATTAAAATATGGCAAATATATTTGTAATAGGTATTGGCGGTACAGGTATGCGTTGTATCGAAGCGTTTACCCATTTATGCGCTATCGGAATGTTCGACAACACAGATGTGCATCTTTTGGCTTTGGACACCGACAAGGATAACGGAAACTTTACCCGCCTAAAAAATCTAAAAGAAGCGTATATCAAGACAAAGGGAGTAAATAAAAATCAATCGGCACTAAAAGATACTTTTTTTTCGGCAAAATTGAATTATTATCAATTCAGCCCCGATTATTCAAAACTTTCAACTTTTGATGCTTTGTATAATTATGGCGATGCTAAATTCAGCAATCCCGAAAAAGCCGCAATTGCCGACTTGCTTTTTACTGATAATGCAAAAGCATTTGACTTAAAACACGGATACCGTGCTCAAACACATTTGGGCAGTATGTTGATGTATCATTCTATTATCAACGAAATTAAGCAAAACGACAAAAGCGATTTGAGGCGTTTTATTCAAGAATTGATTACGGCTTCCAATGCGGGTAATCCAAGAGTTTTTATTCTTGGTTCTGTGTTTGGTGGAACAGGTGCATCTTCTATTCCGATTATTCCAAAGGCAATTAAAGAAGCCGCAGCCTTGATTTCTGATGCTACCGATATTGAGCGTAATGCTTATTTCGGGGCAACATTGCTGACAAGTTATTTTTCATTCCCATTGCCAAACGAGAAAGAAAAGCAACAACAAAAAGTAATTGCTACTTCCGACAAATTTGCTCTTAACTCACAAGCGGCAATGATGTTTTACGAAGCCGACGAAACTGTAAAAAAAACCTATCAGAAATTTTATATGATGGGAACCGAAGGTATGGAATGGCAACCAAGTAAGATAAAAGACAAAACCATTACCGGAGGTGAAAGTCAAGAAAACGATTCGCATTATATTGAAATGTTGGCAGCCTTTGCCGCTTATCATTTTTTCAATTCGCGCGAAGAAGGTACAGACGCTGCTAAACTGATCGGCTTACGAGATTTGAAATTGGAAAACAAAGTTGAATATCTGTATCGCACTTTCAACGAAAACGGCAAAATAGATTTTACTGATTTCGTGGGTAGCGAAAAGAAAGAAGAATTGGCAAAGAAACTCGGACTGTTTACAGCGATGAGTTATCTTACCTTACTTGAAAAATATGACTTTTTTGTGCAAGCACAAACGGGGGATTTGAAAAGAGTGAAAATAGAGGGTTACGAAGATATTAATGCTGAAGAAGTAACAAACTTGAAAAGATATATGTCGCTTTTCCACTTCGGCATTGAAAACGGAAGTATTAAAGACGGTTGGTTACGCCAAGTACACCGCTCGGCAGGTGGCGGGGATAAGTTTTTGCTTAACCCCGAAGTTTTCGGTTGTCATTCTATCAAAGAGTTTGATAAATTTGATTTCAATGAAAAAATATATCAGAAAAACTCTGATTTTGAAGCACATAAATTCAAAACAGGAATGTTCGGTAGTATTTTCAATAGTTTTGTTGAGAACTTTATCAAATCACGAGAACCCGATAGTATTACTAACAAAAACGAAAAGTTAATCAAAAGGGTGTATGATACGCTCTGTCAGTTGTATGAATTTAAAAATTAAGAATCATGGGTAAAGCAAAATTAATAAAAAGTACTGAGGGCACTAAGTCCAATCCTGAGGGAAAGTGGTATGTGCATGATCAAATAAAGCCATTTATTCAAGGTATTATAGCGGGCGACTTAGATATTAATCAAGTATCAAGTACGCTTATTTCTGGAGTTCCCACACCATGGGCAAGAGCGAAGCTATTTTGGTTTGCTTTTGACTATCTGCAACGACAAGACGCTAATATAACTACCTCAGGATTAATTGATTTTTATGGTATCTTACGAGATGAATGGAAAGGAATTATGGCTTTGATTGCCTTGTTCCCTGATCGTGTTACTTTTTCTGATCCCATTTATATGAATCCGAAAGAAAACAACCTGTTTGAATTGTCAAGTGCATTCGGGCGGATGCTTTTGGATGATGCAGATTTATGGACAGACCAGCAGAAAAAACAACGTAATCCTGACGAATTACCTTTTGTGCAGTTATTACGCTACAATGGTCAAATTATTGGTGGAACATCTCCTTTTTCGATTGTTTTCCCTGCTGTAGAATATACCAATTTAAAACATGCTGGCGATATTCCTTGGTACAGAAATGGAAAGTTTGAAGATCCAATGAAATTTTTAGACAAGGATAAAATTCAAAAATTATATCTCTTTCTGAAAAATATTAATGGTAATTTTGAGGAATACGAGAATAATATCAATATAGCCAGACCAAATAATAAATTAGATTTATCGGGTTTAAAAACTTATTTGCGCAAGTGGCAAAAAGATATAGAGTTGAAGGAAAATAATTTGCAAAAAAATGGAACAGTAGCAAAATATTCTAATTTGGCTATGCCGTATAATGCTTTATTATCATCAGTTCAAAAAGTATTTCAACTTACAACTGGTGAATTTACATTTGATAAACCTGCGGATGCAAGTTTAATTAAAGCAGAACTAAGCGATTTGCAAAACATTCTCAAAGAAGATAAAAAAATTATTGGTTGGTTTGAATCATCTGACAGGAAAAATCCACTATCAGCTGCTGCGGTTTATTATCTGAAAGTAAACGATGTACGCGACACTGAGAATCCAACTAAATATTTCTCGTTGCCTCTGAGTATGGAAGGTATTCAGATGTTTACACAGCAATTGGGAAGATTAGTATCTCATCAAGACCCAAAATTTGATATTGTTGGCAAAATCAGTGAGCAAGGTAATTTGGTAGTTGATTTAACAGTATCAATAGACAATCAGCCATATAAATTAAATTCAAAAGAATACGAAATTGAATGGGTAACGACAAACAATAAGGTTATTATGTGGCCTGATTTTATTTCTGATAATTGGGATGCTTATTATCTTTATTCGGAATATCCTTTAAATGTGCAAGGAGTTAAATTTGTGCCTTTCTTCAAACGTGGACAAGAACAGAAGATAATTACCGTAGAAAGAAAACACGGAGAACAAAATGTGAAAACTGTTATTTATTCCAATAGTAATGAAGACGATTTACAAGATGGTAAAATAGACATTACACAATTAGTAACTTATCCAGCAGGAAAAGTACCTCAAGAAATGCATAAATACGAAGTGTTAAAATCTAACCGTCCAATTGCAGGTTTGGAAATTCGCATAGAAAATGCAGGGAAATCGATATTAGCTGGTTACTTAATTGTGAAGAACCCGGGTGATGAAACGATGGGCAATAGGAAAATTGTCGATTTGTCAACCGAAAATATTACAAAAGAAGCTATTGTTGGGATTGACTTTGGAAGCAATAATTCATGTGTTCATTATACATTGAAAACAGCAGCCAATAATGGGGCACAACCTATTCATTTTAGTAATCGCCGTCTTGCTCTAGTTGGGATAGATGCCGAAAGCGGTGCCACAGCCGAAAGAGATGAATTGCTGTTTTTTTCTAATGAACCTACCACAAACGGACAAATCAAATCATGGTTGCACGAACACGATGTTAGATATATTGGAGCTCATAAAGATAAGGAAATTGCAGGCGGTGTAGCAGTAAACGAAAAAAATATCCTTGTTAAGGAAATGGATAAAGAAAAAATCACTACCCAAGCAGGAATATTGAATTATAATATGAAATGGTTGTCTGATATTGCGGGTCTATCCAAGAAAACTGCTTATTTGAAAGCTTTGTGGTTAACAGTTTGTGCTGATTTATACGCTAAAAAATGTCTTCCAACTGAATTAAGATGGTCATTCCCTGGTTCTATGGCTTCAACCGACCTCAATCAATATACCGCAATTTATAATGGTCAATTACCTTCTATTACACCTATACTTGATAGTAGTACTGGAATGAGACTCCGCCCTGTTTCTATTTTGGAACAAACAGAGGCAGAATCAGTATGCAAATATGCTTTAAGTAGAGATTATGGGTTAAACAATAATCTTTTTTTGGGTATTGATGTTGGGGGAAGTACAAGCGATATTTTGTTGTTAGCAAAGGATATTACCGCAGATAATGTTCCTCGTTTATATAAACAAAGTTCGGTGAGAATTGCTGCAGGTGTATTTTTTGAAGCTGTGATAAAATCTGCTATTTTCCGAAAAGCAATCTATAATTACCATCAAGGGCAGAAAAGGATTAAGGTAGAAAACATACAAGAAATTTTGTCGGAAGGTCACAAAGCACCTTTCTATTTAAATAGTGTTTTCGACCAACTCACCGATGATGATTTTTCTGCATTTTACAGCTTTATAGGTCGCGAGGCTTCGTTCGTTTATGCTATTCCTGCCTATGTCACAGGACTCCTCATTTTCTATGCTGGTAAACTTTGTTCTAAAACTATTAAAGAAAATAACTTAACGGTTGTTAGAGAAGTGCATTTAATGCCTTTCGGTAAAGGAGGTCGTTTGTTTCATTGGTTGCAAACTATACCTGGAAGTACCAGCACTAATGCATATTATGAAGAATGTTTCCGTAAGGGTTATGGTGAAGGGGCAGAAGCAATTAGATTGGTTTATCGTAATGATATTTCTATTGACAATAAATCAGAAGTTTCAAAGGGATTAGCTGTAGATACTGAATTAATTTATGACAGAAATGTTCGCTTCTCTTCCGATATTTTTGCCGAAAAAAACATCAAATACCTGCGTGATGGTCAGTTTGTTGAATTTACAGAAGATGAAGTTGTATCTGATGAATATTTTGAAAAAATTGACAAATTCCAATTCCCTGAAAAATTGGAAAATTTTGAAACTTTTTTACGGATTTTTATTGATTTTGTAGGTTATAAAGCTGGTTTAGTTCGTAACATTGCCGTTCTTGAAAATCGCAGTAAAGAATTGACTAGTCGTTTATCTGCATTTATTGACAACGATTCGGAATACAAAAAAGCCCGAAATGCAAAGCAACAAACAAATCGCTTCGAGTATCGCTTCCCGATTTTTATTGCTGAAGGTCTATGTTACTTAGAACAAATTCTCATACCAGAGATTTTTAAATCATAAAAACAAATGAGTAATTTGGTATTACATATTGATGTAGATTTCATTGTCGGTGCAATTTGTGCCGACAATGGAACTTCGTCACCAATAATCAATGGTCAAGAGGAATTATTATGGTTATACTTTTTTAATAATCCACATCAAAATAGTATTTCATACGGAAAAGACAACAAAACGCATTTCAATAATTCGGAAGTAAATTATTATGGCAAATTTTTTGAAAAAATTGAGAAACAACAAGAAACATTTATCTTAAGGGGTATCGAACATCCTGTTATTGACTTATTAAAAGAATCGGGGTTACTTGAGAATATTAGAGAAACCTATTATCATAAAACTCTTGACAACACTGATAACATTCCGACTTTACTAACTTTTTCTTCCTCCATAAGTGATAATGCAAAACAAAAAACTGTCGATTATCTGAAAAACAACGCTTTCGAAATAAAATCCTACACTATACCATTGGCAGAGCTGGTAAGCTACCATGCACTAAGTAATAAAAAAGTGAAAGTAGCTAATGGCAGTGTTGCAATCTTTTTAGAAGCAACTAATCCAACATTACATTTGATGAAACTCTCTCTTTCGGATAACTATTTTTTGTTGGACGGGAAACCTCAAATTCGCGAAGGGATGGGATTTGACCCAAGAAAATTAGCATTGCTCCGTTATGTTGTAAATGAGGCAAACAAGTCAATTGGAGCATTGTTTACTGAAAATGAAAAATTAGAAGAATGTAAACGATTTGAAATGCAAGCTGACGAATGGTTAAAAAAACTTGATTCTACAAGCCATAACATGCCTTATAATATTCGGTCAATTAGTTTTTCCAAAATGCCTAATTCTAAAAGAGATGTTCTTGTTCGTAAATCCGATTTAGATAGCGATACTGGGGCTTATACACAAGGATTAAAAGATGTTTTTGATGCATTCCGAACTGATAATGTAAGCGGCGATGTTATGGCTGTTTTCCTGTTGGGTAACTGTTTTCAAAATGATAGAGTAAAAACAAGTTTCGAGCAAATGCTTGGTGCAGACAAACTCTATTTTTACGCTAATAAAGATATTCAGGATATTTTGACAATGTACCCCAAAATAGATATAAGTCGTTATGCAAGCGAAGAGTCTAGAATTAAAGAGCGTGCCAAAGCTGAAGAACTAAAGCAAGCTGAACAGCGAGCCTACGAAGATAGACAGCGAAAAGAGCAGCAAGCAGCAAACGAAAAAGCCGCTGCTGAACAAAAAGCCGAAGAAAACCGCAGAGAAGCTTTACAATTCTTTGAACGAGCTTTAGCGTTAGAAAAAGAAGGTAAATTGGAAGATGCCAGAGTTAATGCGGAAAATGCTATTGCTCTTGATAAAACCAATAAAGAATTCAAACAGTTTTTTGATGATTTAAAAGATAAAATCAAAAAACTTTTAGAAAAAACAGAATTGTATAAAAAATATTTAAGCAGTGCTGATAATTTGCTTAATAAAGGAGATTTGGAAAAAGCATTAGATGAATACGAAGCAGCTAAATTTGTTTTTGATAATGCAGAAATTATTGCAAAAATTATTGAAGTAAAGCGACTCATTAAAGACAAGGAAAAGCAGAAACTAAAAATTGCTCAGCTATTATCTAATGTAAAAGAGCTTATTCAACAAAAGGACTTTCAAAATGCAAAAAGCAAAATCAATGAGATATTTTCTATTGATAAAACGAACGCAGGCGCTATTAAATTTTTATCTGAGATAGATGAAATTAATAAACAACAAGAAAAGAAATTTAATGATTTTGTGAAATCTGCGGACAAATATTATAATTCTGCAAATTTTCCTGAAGCTATAAACCAATATAAACAGGCTTTATCAGTAAAATCAGAAGATACTTATTGTTTTCAGCAAATAGAAAAAATTGAAGACATTATTCAACAACAAAAGGACAATCAAGAAAAATGCAATAAAATAACAATTAAAGCCGATGAATTATTTCAAAGTGAAAGATGGCAAGAAGCACTTGCCCAATATCAATTAGCATTGAACTTATGTCCTCAAGATAAATTGTTACAAGCCAAAATTAATGAATGCAATGCAAATATCAAGGAAGTAGAAGATAAGTTTACTGATTTATTGATGAACGCTACTGTTAGTGAGAAAAAAGGCAAATTGAAAGATGCACTCGAAGCATTGGAAGACGCAAAAAGAATAAGACCAGATAATGAAGATATTAAAAGGCGTATTAAAAATATAAAGTTTTCATTAGAATTTGATGATGGCAAATGTATAAGAGATGCTCCTCAAAAACCAAAAAAAATCGAAACCATCAATGATGATGATTTTTTTGAGACAAATCCAATTAATGAATTACCTAAAAATAGTGTCAATGAAGATGACTTTTTAGGAATAAAAAAAAATAACTCAACCTCGAATAAAAAAAATGATGAGGATGATTTCTTCATAAAAAAACCTAAGAAAGCCATTGATAATGACGATGATTTTTTAGGAACAAAAAGGAAAATCTGATTTTCAGTCATAATTACAAATTGTTTAATTAATTAAATTTTAAAATCATGGAAGAAGTACAATTGAAACAAAAAATTTCCTTAAAAAGGAAGGGCGAAGCTGCCCCGTTCACATTCAACGAAAGAATGCTAATTGAAATGGTTTGGTCTTCGGATACAGACTTAGATTTATGTCTTTTCTGGAAAACAAAAGATGGAAAAGAGGGTGGTGTCTTTTCAGATGGATTTAATCAAAACATAGAAGATCTAGGCTCTTTGGATAAATTTCCTTTTATTTTACACTTGGGTGATAAGAAAACGCCACGACCAGGTGGAGAAGAAAATGAACAAATAAAAGTAAAAGATATTACGGCTTTAAGTGAGCTTTATGTTGTAGTGTTAAATTATGACAAGGCTGTTGACAATATACCTGTATCTTTCAGTCAAGATTCAGGCCGTGTTGAAATTACAACTGATACTGGTGATAATTTCGAGGTGCCAGTTGATGATACAAAAGAAGGACATGTGTATTTGGTTTGTAAAATTGAAAATGAAAAAGGTGAAAAGAAAGCAATTAATAAGGGTGAAGTATTAACATTGGGGCAGGCTGCTAGACAAATACCTGGTTTCAAACTAATTACTGAATAAAATGGAAGAGATAAATCTAAAAAGAAAAGTTACCTTAAAAAGAAAAGGTGACTCGGAAAGCCCTATCTCACCACCAAGGAAATCTAAGTGGTGGCTATGGTTGTTGCTTGTGGGTGTAATAATTGTTGTTGTCCTTTTAATCGTCAAAAACAATGCATCAGATAGTACTGATAAGAGTTTAATAGCAAAAACAGAGCAGACAACAACAAAAGCAAACGAAGTTATTGCTGAAGTTCAAAGTGGCAATGTGAATTATGAGGATGCAAAGGCAAAAGTTGCAGTAGCACAAAAGGAAGTTGACGAGGCAAAAGCAAACGCTAAAACAAATGAGGAAATACAAGCAGTCGCTGATGCACAAGCCAAAGTAGATGAAGCAGATAAAATTGTTGAAGCTTCAAAAAAAGCAACTCAACCTTTGGAAACGGATAAAACAGTAACTCCCGAACAAGGTGAAGGAGTTGCTTCAACAACACCTGTCGAAACGTCAAAACCTGATAATGATGCAAACCAGAAGCCAGTAGCAACGACAACACAGGGTAGTCAATCGTCTACTAAAAAACCAAACACGAATGCGAGTTCACAATCTAATGTAACTGTAACTGATGGTACACTTGAACAGAAAGCAAAAGAAGTTATCAGAGGCATTTATGGTAACGGTGCTGACCGAAAAATTGCTTTAGGAAGTGAATATGATGCTATACAAAGCAAAGTTAATGAGATGTATCGCAACGGCGTGGTAAGATAAGTTTATAATAACAAAGGGGTATTGTTTATCTTAGATTCAATACTCCTTTTAACATTTTCAAGAATGGCTGCAGCAATAATAAAAGTATTAATCGGTCTTTTCATTTGGTTTGTCTTGCCCCGCTTAATATATAATAAGCGAAAATACAAGAAAAATACAACCCAATTTTTTGTCAATGTTGCTTGTAAGATAATCGGTATAACTTTAATAGTTTTCGCGATAATTGGATTGCTTCAAGTATTATTAGTTCTCTAATGTATAACAATTAAATTTAAAAAAATGAGTAAACTAAATGAATTAAAGAAATCAATACTCGCTGATGGCGTAATTGATGAACAAGAAGTAAAACAATTGCGTGAAGTTTTATACGCAGATGGCATTATTGACAAAGAGGAAGCTGAATTTCTTTTTGAATTAAATGATGCTGTTAGTGGAAAAGAAAATCACGCAAGTTGGAAAACACTTTTTATTGAAGCAATAACTAGTTTTCTTTTAGAAGACGAAATGTCACCAGGTGTAGTGGATGAAGATGAAGCAAAATGGCTACTTGCGAAAATCGAAGGTGATGGAAAATTAGATGACATTGAAGTTTCATTGTTAAACAATTTGAAATCTAAAGCCAAACAATTACCTCAATCTCTAACTAATTTATTAAAATAAAATGGAACATAAAAAGCATTACACCGGTTTATCCAATGAACAAGTTCTTGAGAGCCGAAAAAAACATGGTGAAAATATTTTAACTCCACCAGAACGCGAACCTTTATGGAAACTTTTTTTAGAAAAGTTTGAAGACCCAATTATAAGAATTCTTTTAATTGCGGCTTTTCTTTCGTTAGGTATTTCATTCGTTCACATGGAATTTGCTGAAACAATAGGCATTTTTTGCGCTATACTTTTAGCGACCGGTGTAGCTTTTTGGTTTGAAATAGATGCAAATAAAAAATTTGACGTTTTAAATAAGGTTAACGACGATACTCTTTATAAGGTTATCAGAAATGGTAATGTTTGCGAAATTCCGAAGAAAGATATTGTTGTTGGTGATATAATTATTCTTGGCACTGGCGAAGAAGTTCCTGCTGACGGCGAATTACTCGAAGCGGTATCTCTGCAAATTGATGAATCATGTTTAACAGGGGAACCAATCATTGATAAAACTACCAACCCAGCAAATTTTCATACAGATTCTACATACCCTTCAAATTGGGCAATGAGAGGTACTAAATTAATGGATGGTCATGGTATTCTTGAGATAAAAAAGGTTGGTGATGAAACAGAATTTGGGAAAGTTGCAGAGAAAGCCACGGAAATGAGTGGGGAAGAAACGCCATTGAATAAGCAATTAGACAAGCTTGCTAAGTTTATTGGTGTTGTTGGTTTTGCTTTAGCAGTTTTAACATTTTTAGCACTTTTTGTTAAGGATATATTTTTAGGTGAAGCCCAATTCACAATAAGTCAATTAGGTTCCATAGGGATTGTAATCCTATCAGCAGCAATTGTATTAACTAAAGTTTGGTTACCAATTATTTACGATTCATTTGAATTACTTGGTAAAGAAAAAGAACTTCCCAAAAGTGTTGAAGAAGGAAGTTGGTTGAGGTGGATAATCTACGGCATATTAACTTTCTTGCTACTTTCTGCTTCTGGCTTTTTGTTTGGCATCAACCCCTTAAACGCTGAATCATGGGTTAGTTTAGATGTCGCAGGACGTATATTGCAATATTTTATGGTTGCGGTTACATTGATTGTTGTTGCTGTTCCCGAAGGCTTACCAATGAGCGTTACCCTTAGTCTTGCACTAAGTATGCGTCGAATGTTGCAAAACAATAATTTAGTTCGAAAAATGCACGCTTGTGAAACAATGGGTGCAACTACTGTAATTTGTACCGACAAAACAGGGACGTTAACACAGAATCAAATGCAAGTATATAAAGCTGATTTTCTGTGTTTAAATGGCAATCATTTAACAAATGACGAAAATAGCAATATTATAAAAGAGAGCATATCAGTAAATTCAACTGCTTATCTTGATTATTCTGAACCCACAAAAATAAAAACGTTAGGCAACCCAACAGAAGCTGCTCTTTTATTGTGGTTACATGAGCAAGGCTTAAATTATTTAGATATTCGTGAAGATGCTGAAGTAATCGAACAACTAACATTTTCAACGGAAAGAAAATTTATGGCTTCATTGGTTAATAGTCCTTTGCTAAACAAAAAAGTTCTATATGTGAAGGGTGCACCTGAAATTGTACTTTCAAAATGTAGTTATATATTGTCTGAACAAGGGTTGAAACCAATTAATGAATATAATTCTACAATCGAAAATTCCCTTTTGCAATATCAGAATCAAGCAATGCGGACTTTGGGTTTTGCGTATGAAATTGTAGATGATAATATTGACAGATTTGAAAATGGGAAATTGATTAACTCAAGTCTTATATTCCTTGGAATTACAGCTATTTCAGACCCTGTGAGATTAGATGTTCCTTCTGCTGTTACAAAATGTTTAAATGCGGGTATCGAAGTTAAAATTGTAACTGGCGATACTCCGGGTACTGCTAAGGAAATTGGTCGTCAAATAGGAATCTGGAACGATAGTGATAACTTACACAACATAATTACTGGGGTTGAATTTGAAAATCTTTCGGACGAAGAAGCTTTAAAGAGAGTACTACATTTAAAAATAATGTGTAGAGCCAGGCCGACAGATAAGCAAAGACTAGTTCAACTATTGCAAAAAAATGGTTCTGTCGTTGCAGTTACTGGAGACGGAACTAACGATGCTCCAGCTTTAAATTTTGCACATGTTGGTTTGTCAATGGGTTCAGGTACATCTGTCGCTAAAGAGGCAAGTGATATAACCTTATTAGATGATTCATTCAGTAGTATTACAACTGCTGTAATGTGGGGTCGTTCATTATATCAAAACATTCAGCGTTTTATTCTATTTCAATTAACAATAAATGTTGCTGCCTTAATTATCGTATTTTTAGGTTCAATTTTCGGTCATGAATTGCCTTTGACTGTTACACAAATGTTATGGGTTAATCTTATTATGGACACCTTTGCAGCAGGTGCTTTGGCTTCCTTACCACCGAATTTGAGGGTAATGGATAATAAACCTAGAAAAAATGAGGATTTTATAATAACACCTCCAATGCGTTCAAATATTTTATTTGTTGGTTTTTCTTTCGTTATTATTTTATTAGGTCTCTTATTTTATTTCTCAAATAATGGTGAGGTTAGCCGTTACGATTTATCTCGTTTCTTCACAATATTTGTAATGTTACAATTTTGGAATATGTTTAATGCTAAAGCATTTGCTACTGGGAAATCAGCATTTCATGGTTTAAATAAATCCATTGGTTTCTTAATAGTTGCTCTTGTAATTCTAATAGGACAAATTTTAATTGTGGAATTTGGTGGGGAAGTATTTAGAACAGTTCCATTATCATTAAAGGATTGGGCTATAATTATCGGTTCAACCTCATTAGTTTTATGGATTGGTGAAATTATTAGAGTTATTAAACGCTAACACACATAGCCAAGCACAATGGCAGGTCGCACAAGCCCACGCTAAAGCCAAAACCTGCCATAGAGCTTGTCTATTTCCCAACGCTGACTTTGCCGACACTAAAAAACTAAATCTTTTTAAGACAAAGAAACGGAATGACTGAAATGATAAATAATCTCAAACCATTGACAGACAAGAACGCCCAGTTGGTAACACGGTATATAAAAAATTGGGC
>JGI24502J29692_10011641_pt1 | contig 15297 bp, 13 predicted proteins | sample BioPla3RNA1_FD_29692 | JGI IMG/M metagenome (IMG submission 29692)
AGCAAATATGGGGTGTGCGAAAACTGTGGTAAGGCGGGTGAAGACATGTATGTGCTGGCAGTTGACCCGGGTAGGGGTAAGTGTGGGATAGCGATTGTTTCTTTGGACACGGTAGCAGTGAAGCGGGTAGTGGAAAGGGAGAGCTTACTGGCAGAAATGGGGAGGCTGCTGGCTCAGTACGGCGTGAATCAAATAGTTTTAGGTGACGGTACTGGGTCTGGTCAAGTTCTCAGGGAGATAGGCGAAAGGTTTCCCCAGTGTGTGGTGCATGTGGTAGATGAGCATCTGACGACTGAAGAGGCGCGGAAGGAATATTGGCGGGACAACAAGCCTCGGGGTTGGCGGAGGCTTCTGCCCATATCCATGCAGGTACCGCCGGAGCCTTACGATGATTACGTGGCGGTCATTTTGGCCCGTCGTTTCCTAGAAATTGGAAGGGAGTCCGAGGCCTAAATGTGGCTAAAATTGAAGGGTTTCGAGGGTTGTTGGAGAAATAACCCATGATCCCGTATGTGCGTTGAGGAGGTGGAGCAATGGGGCGCAGAGTGATTGTTCTCATGCTTGTTTTATTCGCCTGTCTCGGTTTGGTGACCGGGACGGTTGTCGCGCGCTCCACAACCGATTCAACAGTTATTGCGCACGATTGGGCCTTTGACGCGATTGAGGGGCTGGTGACGGACCGAGGCATTGCCGAAGTAATTGTACCGGAAGAAATGAACCGCACCCAGGGAGCTCTGCTCATTGCCAGGCTCCTGCAGCACTTAAGCGGTGAAGACCATCTCCAATCGCGGCGTTTTGGTCTAACCCAGAACGTTTACCTGGACAACATGATCTTTAACTACAACCAGAGGGTTACTCCGGATCGGGCCCTGAGCGAGAGCCAAGTGGAGCTATTGTATCGCTTGGTTTTGGAGTTCGAAGAAGAGCTGGAGATTTTAGGCTATGCTATTCAGGATTTTAGTCTGTTAGATGGGCGTTACGGCCCTGCCCGCCTTGATGCCAACTTCCGTAACCAACCCCTACGTTATTCAGAACAGGCGCTATCCGCTGCTCTGAAGGCAGGTAAGGCGCCCAGTTTTGCCATGGACCAAGGGGATGTGGTTGAGGGCGGAACTGTTGAACCTGAGGAACCATCAGAGCCCCCGCAGCCGAGAAACCTCTGGACTGCCCACCTTTTCCAGGCTAAGAATCTTCCCCCGTCCAGCAGTATTGTATTCCAAACCGAAGAAGAACCTGAGCAGGAACACCCCATGTTCAATCTGGGGGGAATTGAGGTAAGCGGCGGTCTCCGGGCAGCCATGGCCGATCCTGAAGATGAAGCGGAGGAAGGCATTGCCGGTTATGGTATCTCCCTACGTATGGGCGAATTAGCTTTGAAAACAGCGGTTGATCTGGCCGTTGATCCCTCCCTTGTGCCTAAAACAGCCAGCACGTCAGTGGACCTGAGCCTTGACTGGGCCGACCTATTTACCTTGAGTGCAGGTATTCGGCAGCGGGGTTTGCTGCTCGGTGAAACAGATGTTGAGGACGATGAGGTGCTGCCTTTTGTAACCTCGTTGGGTCTTGTGGTTCCCATTAACAAGGGACAACTGCAGTTTGGTGTGACGCAGGAGTGGAACCGATCCTTAGGACAGGAAGGTTTAGGCGGTATGGAAGACGGAAGCTGGGCTAAGAACATAGCCGAGCTTGGACTGAGTTATGATTTTGACAGCGGAAACTCTCTTCATTTCAATTACCGATTGATTGATTTCAGTGACGTAGGCCAAGGAGATTCACAGGCAAAGGCAGAAGCGAAGTTTTCCATTAAGTTTTAGAGTATGGAGGGGTTAATTTGAAAAAGGCTTTAACACTAACGTTGGTTGTGTTGTTAACGACTGCGCTCATTCCCTCCCCAATCTCTGCTAATGTAACGCCCCTTGCATCCCTCGTGATGGTAGAGGAGTTACTGTATGGAGAGGCTCAGGCGGGGGCCCTGTTAGACAGAATTGAGAAGGTAGAAATAGACGTTTACGGTGCGCTTCAGGATGGAGCCGTACTGATGCGTATTGACCGCGTGACCTCATTTTTGCAGAGCGGTGACGGAGGCGGTGGACTACAGCTCCTCCTCAACTTGGCAGAATGGGGTTTCTCCGCGATTGTCAGTGGGGAGCAGGCCATGATAGAACGGCTGGAAGGACTCGAGGTCGTTCTCTATGGTGGGGTGCAGCCGGGTGACATTTCCAAACGGGCAGAACGCCTCATGCTTGATATTTGGGGCACAACCAGTCTGGATGTGAAGCGGGTGAACCTCCCTGCCCAGACTCTGGTGAAGATTGCCCTTGTGAGCACCATTGACTCTGCTACAGCTAAAGTTGGCGACCAGGTTATCTACGAGGTAGTGGAGGATGTGCTGGTTGATGGTAGAGTGGTCATTCCCAGCGGCGTCAGGGGCGTTGCTACCGTGACCGAAGTAACATCGGCCGGTCGTTTGGGCAAGGATGGAAGGGTAGTTGTGGACTTTGGCAGACTCACAACGCTAGACGGGACCAGGGTCAAGCTCCAGGTAGATGAGACTGCCACTGAGAAGAATAAGTCCTTAGAGCTGGCTGCTGGTGCGAGCATGGCAGGTATCCTGTTGCTCGGAAGTCCAGTTGGCTTGGTAGGGGGCTATTTTGTCAGAGGTAAGGACGTAAAGATTGAGGCAAATGTGCCCTTTTTCGTAGAGACCGAGCGTGCCACTTCCGTATCGGGATTCTATTTCAGACCTGCGAGTTTATAGGCAGAGGTTGTTAGGTTCAACAGTGTTGCTGAGAACCGCGGCCTGCAAGGTTAGACGGTTCTCATATTTTTGATTTTGTTACAGATATTCCAGTGATTTGAGGTGTCAAGTAGGATGAAGAAGCTAGGAACAGCCATTACCGCGGCCCTTATGCTGTTTGTGCTCTTGGTAGGCGTACTACCGGGACAAGCCCAGGAATACCTGTTGGGTGTGGGAGACGTTCTGCGGATCTCTGTCTGGGGACACGCTGAATTGACCACAGAAGTTGCCGTTCGACCAGACGGCTACTTAACCTTCCCACTTGTGGGCGATCACATGGCCGTGGGTAAATCGGCGCGTCAACTCTCGCAGGAACTTGAAGCAATTCTCGCCGATTATGTTGTTAACCCTCGGGTCACCGTGATTGTGAGCCAGTTCCGCTCACTTCAGGTGCAGGTTCTGGGCGAGGTAAAATCTTCAGGTTATTACCAGCTGCGGGCAGGCGCTAGGCTGATGGATATCCTAGCTTTAGCAGGCGGCCCAACTCAGGCTGCCGATTTACAGCAGATCAGTATCACGCGTTATTATCTCGACAACTCAGGTGTGGAACGTACTGAAGTGCTGCGGGTAAACGTGGATCAGTTTCTTGCCAACGGGGATTTGACGAACAATCCCCTTATGGAGAGTGGAGATCTCGTTTTTGTACCCAGCACAGGCAAAGCCACCATTTTTGGGGAAGTACGTCAGCCCACTAGCTATGACTTAAGGCCCGATCTAAATATCCTCGATCTCTTGGCCTTAGCCGGCGGTGCCTTGGAGTCAGCCGATTTAGAGCGTGTAGTTGTCACTGTTCAAACAGAAAATGGACCCCAGGAGAAACGCGTAAATGTCCAGGCAATGTTGGCCGGCAGGGAAAAACCGCTAGCCATAGGGTCCAATGATGTGGTTTTTGTGCCGAAGAAGCAGCAGGTTATGGTCTTTGGTGCAGTGCAGCGGCCGGGAGTTTATGAACTGCGGCGGGAAGACACATTCCTAATTGACATTTTAGCCCAGGCCGGTGGGGTGCTGCCTTCCGGTGATGCCAGTGCCATTGCCATTTCCCGCAGAGTGGGCGAGCAGCAGCAGGTGATTCCTGTGGATGCGAGTCCGGGCTTAACCGGTAAAGAAGGCGGGGACAACCCCCGTTTGATGGCAGACGATCTGATCTTCGTACCGGAGGGGTACCAGAACGCGCTTGTTTTGGGTCAAGTGCGCAGTCCCGGTTCCTACCAGGTTCGGGAGCAGACCCGCATTCTAGATCTATTGGCTCAGGCCGGCGGAACGGTGGAGCGGGCAGGCGATGAGTTGTTCTTAACTAGGGACGGCGAAACCAAGAAAATTGAACTGCGTGCTTTAGAGAGGTTGGGCCTCCAAAACGAGCGGGTCCGGCCCGGTGACGTATTGTACATACCAGAGGGGCGTAACCAAGTGCTGGTTTTGGGTGAAGTGCGCAGCCCAGGTTATTACCAGTTCCGGGCGGGGGATCGCCTCCTTGATGCCATAGCCTTGGCCGGAGGTTTGACTGCCGATGCCTTAGAGGAAGGGGTATCCCTGACTAGGCGGAGCGAAGAGGAGGCCGAGGTTATTCACATTGATCTGGGCGAACTGATGGAGAATAGGTATTTGGCGGATAACATGACTCTCCAAGGCGGCGATGTGATTATCGTGCCTAAAGCTGATCGGGGGATTATTGTGCTGGGCGAAGTCCGCGCTCCCGGTTATTACACGTTCCGTTCCGATCAGGGCCTGCTTGATGCCATAATGTTGGCAGGTGGGTTCACTGATTTTGCCCAAGAAGATCAGGTGTCCTTAACCAGGCGTACAGAAGAGGGAACAGAGGTAACCTTAATCGATTTTACCGAGTTGATGGACAAGCGCTACTTAGAAGGGGATTTGGCACTTCAGGACGGCGATATTATTGTGGTCCCGAAGAGCGACCGGAGCGTATTGGTGTTGGGTGAGGTCCGCTCCCCCGGTTATTACGTTTTTAACAAGGGGCAGCGTATGCTGGATATGATAGCTGCAGCGGGCGGGTTTACTGAAGACGCCGAGCCAGGCAAAGTGGTCGTGAGCCGTCAGCTGGAAGAGGGAGTAGTATCGGATGCGCTGAACCTTGATTTGGCCCAAACAGAGGCAGTCAATCCGGAGCTGCAGGGCGGCGAGATTATTATGGTTCCCAAGAGCAGTCGGATGGTGCTTGTCTTTGGTGAAGTAACCCGTGCCGGTGCTTACACCCTGCCGCCAGCCGGTAGACTTCTAGATATTCTGGCTCTAGCGGGTGGGTTAAAATCCAACCTAGGTAGCGAGCAGGTCGTTGTCACCAGACAAACGGGAGCAGGTGAGCAGATCTGGGAGGTTGCCTATGGTGATTTGATGGCTGCCCAGAGCGAGTATAACCTGCCTCTCCTTGGTGGCGACGTTGTTTACGTGCCCGCTTCCAAACAGCAGATTTTGGTGTTGGGCCAGGTACGGAATCCAGGTGTGTATAACCTGCCGGTAGGTGCGCGGGTTATGGATGCCATTGCCCTAGCGGGTGGGCCGCTGGAAAGGGCAGCCTTGGAAAACGTGGGTATCTATCGTGATGGTTCGGTGGAAGAAGGGGAAATGGTGGCCATGGGTCACGATAAAGTCCTCTTCACTGGTGATGTAGCAGAGAACCCCCTCTTGCAGGGCGGTGACATCATTTATGTACCAGAAACGAAACGCCTCGATTGGACCAAGATTTTCGGTTTCCTAGGTGGCATTAAGACGTTCCAGGATATCATAAGGGGCCTTAAGTTGTAGGGGGTGGCGAGATGGAAATGGAAGAAATGGATTTGCGAGAGTATTGGGAGATTATCGTCAAGAAAAAGGCAATTATTTTTGTCATTTTCCTTGTGACTGTGATCGGTGTATCTGTTTACAGTTTTCTGGCAACGCCAGTCTACGAAGCGCGGGCCACGCTGTTTGTAGGTGAGCCAGCGTCAGGAGCTCAGGCGGTGCTCTTCGATGGCTTCACTGCCGTGGGCAAGAACACGACGCAGAACTACATGCAGATAATGAAAAGCCGTACTATTCTATCTCAGGTCAGGGATACGGTTGGCTTGGAGGAAGAAAGCCTTTCCAGTCTGGAAAAGCGACTTACAATTCAGTCGGTGCAGGGAAGTGACATTCTGCAGATCAGTATGCAGTCTACCGATCCAGCCGAAGCCCAACTTTTCGTAAATACCCTAGCAGACCATTTTATCGAGTGGAACAGGCATTACCGCCAGGAAGACAGACGCAGTGCCCGGCTGTTTATTGAGGAACAGCTAGTGACAGCTGAAGAAAACTTGGAGAGTGCTGAGAGGAAACTCCAGGTCTTCAAAGAGCAGACAGGTTATGTTTCCCCGTCCCAAGAGACGGTGGCCATGATCAACCGCCTAGCCGAGCTTGATGCAAGGCTGAACGATGTGGAAATCGCCAAGACCGAGATTACGGAAAGAATCAACCAGGCCCGGGACAAACTGGCTCAAGAAGAAGAAACGCTTATATCCAGTACCACTATCAGCGACAACCGCTACGTGGTTGAATACCGGGGTAGGTTGGCTGAGCTGGAAATCCAGCTGGCTGGGGCTCGGGAGAAATACACGGACCGCCATCCCTCTGTATTGGCTCTGCAGGCCGAGATTCAAGACGTAAAGGCTAAACTGGCTGAAGAAGTGGAGCGTGTAGTCGGCACCGAAACGCGAACTATCAATCCCGTTCATAGGGACCTTTACGGCAGCATTATATCCCAGGAAGTGGAGCTCATGGCTCTGCAGGCCAGGGAAGCAGCTCTGCGTAATTTGATCGGGCAGAATGAACAGGAACTGGCTAAGCTGCCTGCTAAAGAGGTGGAATTAGCCCGGTTGATGCGGGATGCGAAAGTACTGGAAGAGATATATATCATGCTGCGCACTCGCTATGAGGAGACCCGCATCGCTGAGGCAATGCAGACTGCCGACGTCCTCGTACTTGATTACGCTGCACTGCCCCAATCACCGGTTAAACCCCGGATTAAGCTGAATATCGCCATCGGTGCAGTATTGGGTATGTTCCTTGGCGTAGGATTGGCATTCCTGCTCGAGTTCATGGATAACACGGTCAAGACGAAAGAAGACGTGGAACGCCTGCTGCAGCTGCCTGTAGTGGGTGAAATCCCCGATTTTGAGAAAGCGGATGAGCAGGGTAGGAAGATAAGCTTCGGCTTGAAGAAAGGTCGTGAGTTCGGTGCGTAGGCTTGTGAGGAAGTCAAATGGTAAGGAACATAACTTAATTGTGCACGATAGTCCTAAGTCGGTGAGCAGTGAAGCGTTCCGGACCCTGAGGACCAATCTTCAATTTACGAGCCCTGATCGGGAGTTAAAGACGGTACTGGTGACCAGTGCCGCACCTGACGATGGGAAATCAACGGTTACTGCAAACTTAGCCATCGCTTGGGCCCAGTCGGGCAGCCGGGTTGTGTTAGTGGACTGCGACCTACGAAAACCTGTCCAACATAAAATCTTTGGGCTTCGCAACTTACCAGGTCTAACAGGGTATTTGACCGAGAACGTACCCCTGGAAGAGGTTATTCTGCCAAGCCGGATCATGGATGGCTTGGACCTTATTCCGGCCGGTCCCATACCACCCAACCCTGCTGACCTTCTTCAATCCAAGCGGATGCGAGAATTACTGGCAGAGTTGCGGGGGAAATACGATTATGTTCTCTGTGACGCTGCGCCAACGGTGGCGGTAACTGATGCAGCTGTACTGACAGGCCAGGTAGACGGCACCGTCTTGGTAATCCGCCACGGTGAAGTACCCAACGCCATGGCCCAGCAGGCTAAGTCCCTTTTGGAGAATGCCAACGGCAGGATTTTGGGTGTAGTCCTGAACAGGATCCCTCTCACCGAGAGGAGATACCAGTATTACTATTATCAGTATGGTGAAGCGGAGTAGGACAATGATTGATCTGCATACGCACATTTTACCGGGCATTGATGATGGGCCACCTGACCTGGAAACGGCGGTGGCCATGGCCCGTTATGGGCAGGAAAATGGTCTGACAGCTGTTGCTGCCACCCCCCATTTTGACGCCTTAGCCGATTGGGGAACGATTAAGACCCGGGTTGAAGAACTGCAGGGGGAGTTGGCAAAGGAGAACATTGAGCTCAACATCATCTCAGGTGCTGAGCTCTTCGTAGATGTGGCGCTGTTGGATATGGAAGTAGATCAGATTCCAACCTATGGGGATAGGGGAGAATACTGTCTTTTGGAGCTGCCCATGTACCAAACTCCTGTCTATACCGATCAGGTTATCTTCTCGCTGCAGACAAAGGGCATAACCCCCATCATCGCTCACCCTGAGCGCTATTCGGCAGTGATTGATGATCCCAATTTGGTCTTGGAGTGGTTGGAAGCTGGCTGCTTGATTCAGATGAACAGCGGCAGTATCTTAGGCCGTTTCGGTGCTAAGATCAAGGAGACTGCTGAGATCATGCTCAGCCATAACATGGTCCAATTTGTGGCTAGTGACGCCCACGGTCTGGAGCGTCGGAGTCTAAACCTGAAGGAAACATATAATGAGTTAGTGGAGATTGTCGGTCCGGAGCAAGCACGGGCCTTAGTTGAAACTAATCCAAAAGCCATGTTGGCCGGCGAGTTTTCCCTCAGTCAATATCCCCGGCCCTACGTGAAAAAACGCCGCTTTTTCTTTTTTTAGCCCGTTCGGGTATACGCCATTTGACCCCGCCGTATATTAAGCAGGGGTGAAGCCATGGTGTTCTGCAGATTTGCCCGCACAAAACGGGATGGAAGCGGCAGACTGGAGTTTTACTGCACCCGCTTAAAGTGGAGGATGGACATGGACTCACTGGAGAAATGTGTGACTTGTTCTGAGTACAATCGGACGTAGGTTGTGGTGCGCTGGGAGGAGAAGCGTGGATTTGTTCCGCTGGTTAGTTGTAATCATCTATGTTTTGGCTATTTTTATCTTTGCAGGTGATGAAATATCAAGTTCAACGTTTACCGCAGAGCTGTTAGCCAAACTGCTGCCTCACTTGGGACGGGCCGAGATTAGGGAATATGTAGTGCTTGTTCGCAAAGCTGGACATTTTCTCGCCTACGGCCTTCTCACCCTGCTGGTGTATCGAGCCGCCGCCAAGACCAAGGGAATGCAGCGTTATGCCCTGCCCGGAGCGGCGTTTTTTGCTTTAATGGTGGCAGTGGCCGATGAGAGTTATCAACAGTTTCTGGTTCACCGTACCGGCGTTTGGACAGACGTGTTGATTGATGGTTCCGGTGTAGCTGTAACTGTCTTAGGTATTGTGCTTTACGGAAAGCTTAGGAGAAAAACCAGTATGGAGGTCAGGGAGGATGCTCAGGACTAACGTTGAAAAATTGGTGGCTGTGGCGGTTCAAGGTCTGATCACCCCGCCCATGCAGAGGGGCGCTTACCGGGTGGGTAGGGAAGGAGTTCCCTTTGTCCTGCCTGGAACAGGCGGTATCAGCTACAACGTGAAAGTGGGAGATCCCGCCTTTGGCTGGGCTGGGGACCACGTGGAGCCATGTGTTTCCACCGCAGCCAGTATTGAGGAACGGGGAGGCAGTAAGAACTTAGCTTACAACACGCTCAGCTGCATAGGTAACGAAGCTATCGTTATTTCGGGTGACGCAAAGGGCGCCCGGGGTGTGGTCACGGGAAAACACGGCGGAATTGAACACGTGTTGATCGATTTTGCCGATGAAGATTTAGAGATAATGGCGTTGGAGGATAAAGTTCAAATCAGAGCTTTCGGCCTTGGCTTGGAGCTTGTGGATTACCCAGGCATTATGGTGCGCAATCTCGATCCAAGGCTCTTGGAAAAACTCGATGTGGAGGAGAGAGACGGCAAGCTGATCGTGCCCGTGGCCAAGAAGATCCCGGCTAAGCTTATGGGCTCAGGCCTGGGATCTGCTACAACCGCCTCAGGCGACTACGACCTTACCACCACCGATCAGGCAGAGATCAAACGGCTGGGTTTGGATGAACTCCGCTTCGGTGACCTGGTTGCTATAGAGGACGCGGATAACCGTTACGGACGCAGCTATCGGCAAGGGGCTTTGAGCGTGGGGATTATCGTCCATTCGGACTGCCTGTTGGCCGGTCACGGTCCGGGTGTAACCACACTCTTTACCGCAATTGATGGCAGTTTGGCTGTCCGCCTCGATCCAGATGCCAATCTGGGCCGTCTGTTTAACATAGGCCGCTATCGGTAAAAAAACCCTGCGTTTTCACGCAGGGGTTTTCCTTTTTTACAGTTCACTAAAACTCACTTCTACACATTCCGTCTTTGCGATGGCCTCCTCTATCAGTCCATCCACATCCAGTTCTGCCTCAGCCCGCAGAGCCTGTTCGATGGTGGGCCGGGTAGCGGGATTCTTTGGTACAAAAACGGTACAGCAGTCCTCGTAGGGCAAAATTGACGTCTCATAGGTACCAATTTGGACCGCTAGATTTACAATCTCCTGTTTATCCAGGCCAATGAGGGGCCGGTAAACGGGCATGGCAGTAACCGCGTTGATGGTATGGATGCTTTCCATCGTCTGGCTGGCCACCTGGCCTAGACTGTCCCCTGTAATTAGGGCGTAGGCCCGTTCCCGTTCGGCCAGAGCGGTGCCAATGCGGAGCATAAAGCGACGCATTAGAGTAATGCTCAAGGCGGGATAGGAGCTCTGCTGCAGAGCTTTTTGAATTTCACTGAAGTAGGCGATCCAGACCTTCATACTGCCTCTGCGGTTATAACGGCTGAGCTGTCGTGCCAGCTCAATAACCTTCTCCTTGGAACGCTCTGAGGTGAAGGGGTAGGAGTGGAAATGGAGTCCTTCCACCTGAACACCCCTCTTCATGGCTAAAAAGCCTGCCACCGGGCTGTCAATGCCCCCAGACAATAGGAGCAGACCCTTACCTGATGAACCGGCGGGCAGACCGCCTAGGCAGGGAATGATCTGAGAATACAGAAGCGCCCCTTCCTGGCGCACTTCCACATTTAAAACAAAGTCCGGGTTGTGTACATCCACCTGCAAATGGGGGAAGTTGGCTAAAACGTGGCCGCCAATAACCCTACTGATTTCAGGGGAAGTGAGGGGAAAGGCCTTATTGGAGCGCCTTGTCTCCACTTTGAAGGTTTTGCCCTCTGTGTCAGCCACAACCGCAACAGCACCTGCTTTAATGTCATCCAGGTCCAAATCCCGTTTCAGGACGGGGGAGACAGAGACGATACCGAACACGGACTGTAGCCTTTCGGCCAGTTCCCGCCAGTTGCCGTTAGTGGCCAAATAAATGCGGCCAAAGGTCTGGGTAAGGGGGCCGTGTTCTACCGATTCTAGGTTTTTGCGTATATTCTCCAAAAGGATGTTTTCAAACACTCGGCGGTTTTTTCCCTTTAAACTCAACTCGCCGTAGCGGATTAAAAGCAGAGGATACATATATTTCTCCTTACATATAGATATTCCGGATCTCCTGCACCGTTTCTTCTAAACTATAGCTGACGTAGTCTATTTGGTCAAGCGTAATCTGGGGTGACAGGCTGAAGCGGATGGCACTGAGCGCAAGTTCATGGGGGAGTTCAATCGCTTTCAGGACATGGGAGACTCCCCGTCGGGATGAACAGGCTGCTCCCATGGATACGAAGATGCGTTTTTGCTCGAGGAAATGGACCAATACTTCGCCCCTAACTCCGGGAAAACTGGCATTGATAATGTGCGGTGCCCCATCGGCTGGGCTGTTTATAACTGCATCATCGACAGCTTGGATACCTTCAATCAGAGCAGAACGGAGTTTCAGGACGTGCTCCCTGTTTTCCTCCTGGCTCTGTACAGCCAGCCTGACTGCTCGGGTTAAGCCCACAATGGCTGGGACGTTTTCCGTTCCCGGCCGGAGGCCGTTTTCTTGGCCGCCTCCAAACATGATGGGCCGCAGACCGACCCCACGCCGTGCGTAGAGCAAGCCTACCCCTTTGGGCCCGAACACCTTATGGCCGCTAAATGTGATCAGATCAGCGTTGAGGCGGGGTACCTCGAGGGGAACATTACCCAGGGCCTGGACAGCGTCTACGTGAAAGACAATTCTATGCTGCCTGCCTTGGTTAGCCTGCTTTACAATCTGTCCAACTTCCGCGATGGGCGCGATTGTTCCCAGCTCATTATTTACATACATAATGCTGATGATCTTAGTATCAGGCCGGATCAATTCGAGAACATTACTGGCATTTATCCTGCCGAATTGATCAACTTCCAAATAGCTTACGCTCCAGCCGCGGCTCTCCAGATGCTCTACCACGTTGAGTACCGAGGAGTGCTCAATGGGAGTTGTTATAATGTGGCCCGGATTGCGCAATAAATAAGGAGAGTTGGCCGTGCCTAACAGGGCCAGGTTATTGGCCTCGGTACCGCTCGCGGTGAAATAAAGTTCGCGGGGATTAACACCCAGAATCTCCGCTAACTGGGTGCGGCAGGAATTTACCGTCTTTTCCGCGGCAACTCCCCGCATGTGCGGTGAGGAAGGATTACCGTATTGAACGGACCAGTAGGGTTCCATAGCCTGAACCACCTCTTCCGCGACGGGAGTGGTGGCGCTGTTGTCCAAATAGATTTCCTTATCCATGTTCTGACCTCCTGCAGCCAATACTCTTCACCAACCCTTCCTTATTTCTAGTATTTATCCTTGTTTTCCTCTTTTTATCTCCCGTGGCAGTACTGCCGCAGCGCTGACATCTTTCCCATGGGGAGGACGCGTTATGCAGGAGGGAGAAGGTAAAACTTTACTCAGGAGGGAAAGGGCGGTAGGGAAAATCCCCTCACTAGCGAAGTATATCCTACAGACAGGGTTCAGTTTTTTGTCCATAGCGTATGGTAGAACATAGAGTTGATATTCTAGAGGGGGAAAACGAATGAAACGGAAGCTCGTCTTGCTGTTGTTCGTTGCCGTATTCTTGGTGGGCTGTTCATCCTACCAACGGGAGATGGTCCCGCCTAAAGTGGATCTTGGCAGCTCCAGGCGAATTGCAGTCCTGTTCTTTGACAATCTAACGGATGATTATGCACTTGTTTATGAAGTGGAACAGCAGCTTGTAGAGCAGCTGGGAGTCTTTTACCAGGTCACTGACCCGCGGGAAGCGGATTGGGCCTTGGCAAGGGTTGGCTTGCGTCCCACAGAAGCTCCCAGCGCAGAACAGGCTAGGCGTTTGGGAGAACTGTTAGGTGTAGATGCTGTAATTATGGGAGAAGTATCCGGTTATTTCGAGCCCATTAATCAGACCCCGCCTTACATCGTGAAGACCCGCGAGACGGAGGATGGTAAGATCGAGAATCTCTACGAGGTGACCAGAACTACCACCGTCCTGCTCAGCTTCACCGGCCGAGCCATTTCTACTAAGTCTGGAAACATGATCTACCGGGAGAGGGTCCAGTCTGAAAAAGTGGTGAACTCGAAGGTAAGTCTGCGTTGGTTCCCGCAAGGCAAAGAACCGACTGCCTGGGATGTTCCAACCAAGTCACGCATTGATGTGCCTGAGGCACGTCGTGCTGCGGTGCACGATGCCGTAGCCCAGTTTGTTGAGGATCTGCTGCCCACCTATGTCTGGCGCAGGGTTCAGTAAATGAGCTATTTGCGATGTCGCGAAACAATGATGGATAAATAGTCCTTGAAGGTCTTAAATAATCTTTACCCCAAAAAGAGCATAAAAAAACGGCCAAATCACGCATCAAAAGCAGATTTAGCCAAAATTGACCCCAAAATAAAAAGGTGACGTTCCTTCGAAGTCGAAGTATTAGTTAGAGCCAAAACATCGACAGAAAGGACATCACCATGGCTATTATACCACAAAAAAGCTTGTTTGGGTGGGAAGAAGTTGAGGAATTAGGAGATCTCGAAAGATTAGTTTTAGTACTAGAGACAATGCCCGACGAAAAGCTGGTTAGCACGATGGAGCAAGATCGCTACCGGGGACGAGATGATTACCCAATCCGGGCAGTGTGGAACTCAATTTTAGCCGGAATGGTCTACCAGCATCCCACAACGGCGAGTCTACGCAGAGAACTTCAAAGAAACGCTCAGTTACGGCAGGTATGCGGATTTGATGTGTGGAGGGGAATTAATGCGGTACCAAGCGACTCTGCCTACTCACGCTTTTTGAGAAGGTTGATGGAAACCTATAGTAATCTTGTGGACGAAATGTTTCATGAATTGGTCGAAACTGCCATGGACTTATTGCCCGATTTTGGTGCATCCCTGGCAGTAGATGGAAAATGCCTGCAAAGTTTTGCTAACCGGCAAAGCGACAAAGAACCAGATGGCCGCCGAGATGTAGATGGAGACTGGGCTAAGAAGGTTTACCAAGGAATCCGTCAAGATGGCACGCCGTGGGAGAAAACTATATCCTGGTTTGGCTATCGACTGCACTTAATCGTTGATTCAACGTATGAGTTACCAATACACTATCGGGTAACTAAGGCCTCTAATTCCGAGATTAAAGAAGCTCATGGAATGATTGATGATTTGGCCAGTGCGCACCCAAGGCTGATGAATCGTTGTACAGTACTCTCAGCTGACAGAGGTTATGATGACAGCAAATTAATCGTGAAGCTATGGGACGACCATGGGATTAAACCGGTGATTGATATCCGCAATGCATGGAAAGATCCCGACGAAACTAGGCTTCTTGGTCATTACACCAACGTAAGCTACAATTTCAAAGGGACCATTTACTGCTATTGTCCAGCAAAGGCAACCCAAAGACAGATGGCGTATGGAGGCTTTGAAAAAGAACGACAAACGCTGAGATATCGGTGTCCCGCTAGACACTACGGGATAACGTGCGAAGGACAAGAGCAATGTCCAGTTTCTCAAGGGTTACGCATTAAACTAGAAGAAAACCGGCGCCTATTCACACCAATAGCTCGTTCCAGTTATTCCTGGACACGCTCATATAATAAGAGGACTGCAGTTGAACGTGTGAACTCCCGTATAGACGGCTTTTTTAACTTCGAAAATCACAATATTCGTGGTTTGCGAAAAATGAAAATTCGTTGCGGGTTAGTGCTCTGTGTGATGCTAGCCATGGCTGTAGGTCGTATTAGGCAGAAACAACCCGACCTCATACGCAGGCTAGCGGTTTCGGCATAAGAACATCAACAGATAAAGAAGAAAGGCTTGTTTTCTGATCTCTAAAACTATCATCTTGGCTCACAAAGAACAAAATCTAGCATTTTCTGGCTAACAAATCGTGTTTCAATTGATTTGAGGCTAATATTTCGGACTTTCAAAATCGGGAAAACGGCCACATCGCAAATAGCTCTTACTGGTTAAAACTGCCACAGAACAAGGATTTGTGATACAATTAAGTGAGGACCCAATTTCTTGCATTGTTACAACTTCCCGTATTTATCTTTCTCCCATATCTGTCCAAACACTGGAGAAAAGGGCCTTACGAAGGTATTAGTTTGAATCTAGATTGAATCTATTCGTTAGGTAAGGAGAGTCGGTAGATCTTGGAAAACAG
>JGI24502J29692_10083449_pt1 | contig 15139 bp, 18 predicted proteins | sample BioPla3RNA1_FD_29692 | JGI IMG/M metagenome (IMG submission 29692)
TATGTATGTTAATGATGGAATCGGATTCAGGATGGATCCTGAAGTTTGCTTATTCTATTCTTTTAACTGTTTTGGAACCGCCGATGCTGTTTCATTCCATAACAATATGTTACGTATCCATGATTTAAAAAATGGTAGAACGCCCGCATCAATGCAGCAACTTAGAATTTATGCAGCTCTATTTTGTCTAGAATATGGATATAATCCAAGGGATATCGATATTGAACTGAGAATATATCAGTCGAATGACGTTCTTATTGAAAATCCAGACTTAGATGACATCGCATATATAATGGATAAAATTATTTTATTTGACAAAAGAATCAATGAAATAAAAGAATGAGGAGAGCACATATGGATTATATTCGGCATTATGGGACCCCGCGCCATAGTGGTAGATACCCATGGGGTTCAGGAAAAAACCCGCAAAGATCAAAATCATTCGCTACAAGAGTATCGGAATTAAAGAAAGATGGTTTAACTGAAGCCGAAATTGCTACCGCACTGGGCTTAAAAAATACAGTCGAACTACGCGCACAAAGACATATGGAGGCTGAAGCGAAATATGGAGCACAGGTAGCTATGGCTTCGCGTTTACGTGCAAAAGGATATTCTGATGTTGCCATATCAAAAAGAATGGGGATTAGCCCCAACACTGTAAAGAATATTTTATTGCCTGAAACGCAGGAACGACATCGAATTACAGCAGCTACTAAACAAATGTTAAAAGAACAAGCTGACAAAAAAGGTATGATAGATGTTGGTCGAGCATCGAATCTCTATCTAGGTGTTGCAAAAACAAAAATGGATGTGTCTCTATATGAACTCCAACAAAAAGGTTATGTTGTAACAGAAATACAAACGCCACAATTAGGAACAAGTAATAAGACAACTGTTAGAGTTTTAATGTCACCCGAGACAATGAAAAAAGCAAGAGCAGAATATGAAATAAAAAATCCTGAAAAATGGAAATCAAAAACAAAAGAAGAACAAGATGCAACAATAGCGTATGTTTACGCTTCTAAGCACGCTGAGGACATCCGATTGATTACAGACTGGTCTTCAGACGGTGGGTTGACATATAAGTCACTTAAACCACCTGTGTCGGTCGATTCGAAAAGAATCATGGTAAGATTTGATGATGATGATAATCCATCGGGATCGGATATGGATGGCGTTATACAACTTCGTCGTGGGGTTCCAGACATAGCACTTCCACCAAACACCCGCTATGGACAAGTCAGGATCGCTGTGGACGGCACCCATTATATGAAAGGTATGGCTATTTATTCTGATGATATGCCACCTGGTGTGGATATAATTTACAACTCATCAAAGAATTCGTCAGTAGGTAAGCTGGGAGCAATGAAGAAGATGAACGACACTATTGACAAAGAAGACGGTGGTTCTATTTATATCGATGCGGATGGTAAACAGAAAATTAACGAATTTGGAGCATCGATAAGACAGCTAACATATACTGATAAAAATGGAAAAGAGCAACAATCAGCCCTCAATATTGTTGGATTTGTTGGTAAACAAGACTCTGGCGTTGAGGGTAGTTGGAATACATGGAGTAAGACTTTATCCAGTCAATTTCTGTCAAAACAATCGCCAGAATTAGCTAAACAACAGTTAAATCTTGACTATCTCGACCAAAAAGAAACATTCGATCAGTATATGAAGATAACGCAACCAGCTGTTAAACAACGTTTACTTGATTCATTTGCTGACGACTGTGATGCTAAAGCCGTACACCTTAAAGCCGCAGCTCTTCCGAGACAAACGTCGAATGTTATCCTTCCCATCTTGTCTTTAAAAGATAATGAATGCTATTCAACGAGTTATAGAGATGGCGAACAGCTTGCTCTTATACGTTATCCACATGCTGGCACATTCGAAATACCTATTGTGACAAATAATACCAAGAATAAAGAGGCTATTTCTGTAATCGGAGATGGCGTCGATGGTATTGGTATTACTCCAGCCACAGCAGAACGATTATCTGGTGCCGACTTTGATGGAGATACTGTAATAGCTATACCGTATGATCCACGTATTATTAAGACCTCAAATTTACCGAAAACTCTGGAAGGATTCAACCCAAAGAAAGCATATCCTGGTTACGAAGGTATGCCGCGAATGACAAACACCATGAAACAAAGCGAGATGGGTAAAATATCGAACCTTATTACGGACATGACCATTAAAGGTGCACCACCTAATGAGATAGCAAGAGCTGTTAAACATTCCATGGTTGTTATTGATGCCGAGAAACATCATCTGAATTACAAGCAATCATATATTGATAATGGAATAGCGGAATTAAAAGTTAAATACCAGGGCGGAACACTAACCAATCCTCGTGGAGCATCTACCATAATAAGTAGAGCCTCTTCGGAGATACGTGTCCCTAAAAGGAAGGCCCTAACCAAAGAACAAGCCCTTGCAACTGGGAGAAAGCTTGTTCGTAAAAGTAAATACTCAGTCGATGTTGAAACTGGAGAGAAAGTATTTGCACCAACAGGAGAAGGTTATTATAGAAAGAATGGCAGATTCGTACCCACCCAAATTGTATCCACTAAGATGTATGAAACCCCTGACGCCCGTACATTAATGAGTAAAGATCCAGCTGAAATAGAAATAATCTACGCCGACTACGCCAACGCCATGAAGAAACTGGGTGACCTAGCCCGTAAAGAGAGCGCCAATATAAAGATGACACCTTATTCAAAGTCAGCTAAGATAGCATACGCTGATGAAGTTGAGTCTCTCAATGCAAAACTCCGTACTGCATTATCCAATGCTCCATTAGAACGTCAGGTGCACCTAGTTGGGAATAAAATTGTTGAGACTAGTATAGCAGCGAACCCAGATATGGATGCATCTCAAATAAAGAAATTAAGGGCTCAAGTCCTCAATGACATGAGACAACGTATTGGAGCTAGTAAACAAAGAATAAAAATTACAGAGAAGGAATGGGAAGCTATCGAGGCTGGAGCAATTAGCAATTCAGTGTTGTCAAGTATCTTGAATAACACAGACTTAGATGCTATACAAGCCTTAGCAACACCAAGAGAGAAGATTGTTTTATCAGATAGTAAACTCGCACGTGCTAGAATCTACCGAGAACAAGGGCGAACTCTGGCACAAATCTCAGACATGTTAGGTGTCTCCGTATCAACCCTATCCAAAGCTTTAAAAGGAGGTTCATAATGAGTGCTGTTATGTTAACAACGATAGATAATCCATTTAATCCATTCACTCAATGGGATGACTGGCTACGTTATGATGAGGATAAGAAATATTACACCTGTAGCTACCTTGCTAGAATAGCTAAAACCTCAGACGATTTACCAAATGAAGAAAACGATCGACTAATCGAATATGCAATTGATGAGATCGTTCAACTAAACATTAATGGATTGTATAAGAAGGTATATGAGAATGAGGAAGGACCGGGGGAGGGGGTCTAAATATAACACCCCCTCCTATATCGCGCGGGTCCTTATATTTTCTCCGGGGGTTAAATTCTGGAGACATTCCCGAAAATACCCCGGTCAAACTATTACCAAAGTATATTTAAAGGGGGGTCATTATGGCTAAAAAGTATACAACTTCTGTTAAAAAGTTGACAAGAACTCCACCAGCTACAACTCCAGAAGGAAGAGAACAACAATTAGTGGCCCTTGCCATGGATGCCACAGAACAAAGAATCAGGAATGGAACGGTAAGTGCACAAGAACTTGTATATTTGATGAAAGCTGGTTCGCCAACTGCTAAAACAGAAAAACAAATTCTCGAGTTACAAAAACAATTAATTGCAGCGAAGACGGAAGCATTTAAATCACAAAAGAGAGTTGAAGAACTTTACTCCGACGCACTAAAAGCGATGCGTGCATATTCTGGTGCAGATAATGTCGAGGATAATAGGTATGATGATTAAAACATATTCCGAATTAATTACCTTACCTACTTTTGAAGAACGATTCAACTATCTAATCTTAGGTGGACGAGTTGGTCATCAGACATTTGGAAGAGACAGATATTTGAATCAGAATTTCTATAGGTCATATGAATGGAAACAAGTTAGAAACCAAGTAATCCTTAGAGATAATGGTTGTGACCTAGGGATTCCTGGGCGAGATATTTTAGATCGAATATATGTTCATCATATGAATCCAATAACTATAGACGACTTTGAAAATAATTATCATTCCTTACTAGATCCAGAATTCTTAATATCTACATCCTTTAACACGCATCAGGCTATCACATTTGGTAACGATAATAATTTACTAAAGTTACCACGAGAACGAAGAAGGGGGGACACCCTATTATGGTGAGCATTTTAGATTCTATAAAACAACTACTTGGCATTGACGTAAATGATACCAACTTTGACAAGGAATTAATTATGCATATTAATGGCGCTCTTATGATTCTTAATCAGTTGGGCGTTGGACCAGAATTTTACTCCATCACGGATAAGAATAATGTTTGGGAAGAATTTACACAGGGACGAAAAGATCTTGAAATAATTAAATCGTTTGTTTATTTAAAAGTTCGACTAATGTTCGATCCTCCACAAAATTCCTTTCTTGTCGACTCGATTGAGAAACAGATTTCTGAGTATGAGTGGCGTATTACTGTCCAAACAAATAAACTTGTCGAAGTGGGCGACACTATATGAATGCGATAAATGTACATGAGGCCTACGTTGAAGCTACTAAGCTAACAAATGCCAATCACCTTAAACAGATTTTAGAGTTCGATGTAGCGTTTGGATTTATTTTTAGCGATTTAGAAAACGACGGAAATGACTTGTGTATTTTAATATACAAGTACGACCCGAAAAAATCAGTATTGGCTCCAGTGTCATTTGGGAGTCTTGATTTCTTAGGTCCCGGACAGGAAGTTCCATTATCGACAATTAAATAGAGAGAGGTGTAATTAATTGAAGTTATCTAACACGGCCACTCCTCGGTATTATGGTCAATTTCGTGAAGCCGTGTTGAGAGGCGAAATACTTGTCAACAATGAAATTTCTCTCCAGATGAATAGAATTGATGATCGTATTCGTAACCCCGCATACTATTACGATGAAGATGCCGTAGAGGGTTTTATCTTATTTTGTGAAAATGAGCTGACACTCACCGATGGATCCGATCTCCATCTTTTAGACACTTTCAAACTTTGGGCTGAAGATATTTTTGGTTGGTACTATTTCGAAAAGAGATCAATCTTTATACCGGGAAATAGTCGAGAGCCCGGTCGTTATGAGGATCGCTGGGTTAAGAAAAGGTTAATAAATAAGCAGTTTTTAATCATTGCACGTGGTGCAGCTAAGTCAATGTATGCAAGTTGTATACAAAATTATTTTTTAAATGTTGATACGACAACCACACATCAGGTAACGACCGCACCAACAATGAAACAAGCTGACGAAGTAATGTCGCCAATTAGAACAGCCATTACAAGAAGTCGCGGACCATTGTTTAAGTTTCTAACTGAAGGATCTATTTTTAACACTACAGGTGCTAAAGCCAATCGTACAAAACTAGCAGCCACCAAAAAAGGAATTGAAAACTTTCTTACTGGTTCACTTTTAGAAGTTCGTGCAATGACTATCGATAAACTCCAAGGGTTACGGCCTAAGGTTACAACCATCGACGAATGGTTATCCGGTAATATTCGTGAGGATGTTATTGGGGCTGTTGAACAAGGTGCGTCTAAACTTGACGACTGGTTAATTGTTGCGACGAGCTCAGAAGGTACTGTTCGTAATAGTGCTGGCGATACAATCAAAATGGAATTGATGGACATACTTCGAGGTGATTACATAGCCGATCATGTGTCCATTTGGTACTATAGATTAGACGATATTGAGGAAGTAGCAAATCCAAACATGTGGCAAAAAGCCCAACCAAATATCGGTAAGACAGTTTCATATGAGACATATCAGAGGGATGTTGAGCGTGCCGAAAAAGCCCCATCAACTCGGAATGATATTCTTGCAAAGCGTTTCGGAATACCAATGGCAGGGTATACATATTTCTTTACATACGAAGAAACTCTACCACATAGACGAAGATCCTTTTGGAAATGCGTTTGTTCGATGGGTGTCGACTTATCCCAAGGTGATGACTTCTGTGCCTTCACATTTTTATTCCCACTCGGACGAGATGGATTCGGAATCAAGACTCGTTGCTATATTACTAGTTTAACTCTATCTAGACTTCCTGGTGCACTTCGTGTTAAGTATAACGAGTTCATCAATGAAGGATCATTAATGATTCTTGATGGTACGGTGCTTGATATGATGGATGTATATGATGACCTTGAAGAATACATCGACGCGATGCAATACGACGTTAGAAGTGTTGGTTTTGACCCTTATAACGCCCAAGAGTTTATAGCAAGATGGGAAAAAGAAAACGGCCCATATGCAATCGAAAAGGTAATCCAAGGTTCTAAAACTGAATCAGTTCCGCTTGGAGAACTCAAGAAACTTTCGGAAGAACGTCTATTAATATTCGACCAAGAATTGTTTAGCTTTACAATGGGTAACGCCGTAACAGAGGAAGATACCAATGGTAATCGTAAACTTCTAAAGAAGCATAGAGATGAAAAGATAGATGCTGTCTCAGCTTTACTTAATGCTTACGTTGCATATAAATTAAACAAAGATGAATTTGAATAGAAAGGAGAAACGGATGGCCAATAAAGTTATAAAACATTATTATTACGACGAACCAACTGACACTCGATTTAACTTAGAACCTGACAAAACTAAAAGTATTTCGGAACTATCTTTTTCTGAGCTTCGTCGTATGCTGGAGCGCCTCCGAAGTGAGCGGGAAGTCGAAGATGTAATAATGGATTTAAAAAGGCGATCGGGTGAGAAAAATACATACGAGCAACCTTTTATAATCGATACAACAACTCCAATCAACCAATTATACCATTACGGTATTTTAGGCCAAAAATGGGGCGTGAGACGATTTCAAAACAAAGACGGAACCCGAACGCCTGCTGGGAAAAGGCGGGAAAAAGCTTTTGCAAAATCTGAAGATCATGTTAAAAGTAGGGACTTTAAATCGAAAGCCCCAAGCGGTCTTTCAAATGAAGAGCTGAAGAAACTAAATGAAAGATTGCAATTAGAGGAGACTTATAAAAGACTCACAGCAGAAAAATTAGAGAAAAGTGAATCCTTTGTTAAAAAAGCAATCTTGAAAGGTGGAGGGGAAGCCTTATCCGAATTTAGTAAAGGTGTCTTCTTAGGTAGTGCGAAGATCTTTGTACAACAATTATCCCCACAGTTCGCAGAAGATGCATTTGGTATGAAACCCAAAGATAAGAGATAAGGAGGACCAATTTATGAATCAAACAGTCCTTCAACATTACGGAATTATGGGTATGAAGTGGGGTGTTCGTAGGTATCAGAATCCCGATGGGTCACTTACACCTAGAGGTCGGGCCCGATTAGATAAGAAAGACATCAAGTGGGCCGAAACAAAGGGCGAGAAAATACGCGCTAAAATTCAAAAAACAGTATCAAAAGAAATGAATGAATTCGTCAAAACCCAATTGGAGATGTCTTATACGCCTACTGGTCGCATTTCCTCCGCTACAATTTTACAGTATAACAATAAACTAGCATCGCTTATGAACGAAAGAGTTTCTGGAATACAGGCTCCATCTGGGCGAGTGTTAAAATTTGTTGCTAAACGAGGTGAAATTGGGGTTCATACAGCAGTTGCCGACGCAGGTTACGATATGGAACAATTGAAACAAGGTGTCTTCAAATCTGGTAAGGTTGCCTATAAACAAGAAAATCTAATGCGAAGGGGTGATTAATATAAACTCATTTAGCAATAGATTAAAACATGCATGGAACGTCTTCAAAAATCCTGAAGAAAATGTACCATATTCTATGTCGGATCTTGGTTACGTATCGTCGTTCAATCCTAGTCAGGTTCGGTTATCAAGGGGAAGTGAAAGATCTATTATTTCAACTATTACCACAAAAATCGCAATGGATGTTGCTAGTTTCAATTTACAACATGTCCGGTTGGATAATGAAGATCGTTATTTAGAAACAATTAAAGACTCTTTAAACCATTGTCTCACAGTGGAGGCGAATAAAGACCAAACAGGTCGTGCATTTATTCAGGATGTTGTAATGAGTATGTTTGATGAAGGGGTTGTTGCGATTGTCCCCGTTGATACAATAGTTGATCCAACAATATCTGATGGCTATAAGATTTTATCACTTAGAACTGGTAAAATTAAGGAATGGTTTCCAAATCACGTTCGAGTTGAAGTTTACAACGATAATCGTGGTATAAAACAAACAATAACAGTTCCAAAATCGATTGTTGGTATAATTGAAAACCCATTATATGCAATTATGAACGAACCAAATTCAACCTTACAACGATTAAAAAGTAAACTTAGTCTTCTTGATGTAACCGATGATAAGATGAGCTCTGGTAAATTAGATCTAATTATTCAATTACCATATACCGTTAAATCCGAATCAAGAAAAGCAGAAGCCAAAGATAGAGTCCAAGCGATTGCCAATCAATTGGAAAGTAGTCGATATGGTATAGCTTATGCGGATGCCACGGAACGCATTACACAGTTAAATCGTCCAGTTGAGAATAATTTATTAGCACAAGTTCAATATCTGACAACAACATTCTATAATCAACTCGGTATGTCCGAGAACATATTCACCGGAAAGGCTACTGAGCAAGAGCTTCGTAATTATTACGATCGAACGGTCGAACCAATTGTTACAGCAATCATTGATGAAATGATTCGTAAATTCTTGACAAAAACAGCAAGAAGCCAAGGTCATTCTATCATGGGTTTCCGTGACATATTTAGACTTGTTCCAGCTACAGAGTTGGCCAATATTGCGGATGTATTTAGCCGTAATGCCATACTAACATCGAATGAATTACGTCAGATTATTGGAAGAAAACCATCAAACGATCCACGTGCAAATGAGTTAAGTAATAAAAATATGCCGGAACCAAACAATCAAAATGGAAATAATATTAAACCAAAAGCAGAGGAGGAAGAAGATTTAATTGAACATCCACCAACGCGAGAGGAGGTTTCCGAACAGATTGATCGTTTGAAAAACAAACTTAGAACACTCTGATGTTTATAAATCAATAGGAGGAAATATGAATAAGAAAAAAAAGTATGACTTTAGCGGGTATGCCACTAAGGTCGGTCTAAAATGTGCAGATGGTCGAACCATTATGCCGAACGCTTTCGAAGATATGGACGGTGCAAAAGTACCATTAGTTTACCAGCATCTTCACAATGACCCAAAAAATGTGTTGGGACATGCTATTTTAGAAAACAGAGCTGACGGCGTGTATAGCTATTGCTATTTGAACAACACTGAATCCGGAAAAGTTGCAAAAGATTTGGTAAAACATGGGGACATCGACTCTTTGAGCATTTATGCAAATAACCTAGTGCAAAAAGGTTCCAATGTTGTTCATGGTGTTATAAGGGAAGTTTCCCTAGTTATTTCAGGTGCTAACCCAGGGGCATATATCGACAATCTCGCATTTGAGCATGCCGACGGTAGCATAGTTAAAGATGATGAGGAAGCTATCATTTCTATCGGGGCACTCGTACACGACGCAATCGATATGCCCGACGAAGACGAAAAAGAAATCGATCTAACAGAAGACGAATTAGAACATGCGGCCAAAGATCAAAAGACCGTGGCTGAAGTTTTCGAAACGTTGAACGAGGATCAAAAACTAGTAGTGTACACCCTAATAGCACAGGCATTAGAGGTAAACGAAAAAGATTTAAAACATTCCAATATTGAAGGAGACGATGCAATGAAGAGAAATATTTTTGAACAAAATGACCAAAACATAACACACGGAAACCTAACAAGAGAAAAACTTCGTGAAATTTTCAACGATGCTAGACAGTCCCAGTCAACATTAAAAAATGCATTCCTAGCACATGGCTATGCTAGCATTAGAGATGCGTTTGAAGATTACGAACATCAAGGAGATGTGCTTGCACATGCTGGTACATATGGTATCGATGATATCGGTTATTTATTCCCAGATGCAAGAACAATAACCAACACTCCAACATTCATTAAAAGAGATACTGAATGGGTTTCCAAAGTTTTTGGTGCTGCTAAACATGTTCCTTTTTCAAGAATCAAAACTGTGCTTGCAGACATTACGGCTGAAGAGGCACGTGCTAGAGGTTATGTAACAGGCAACGAAAAAATTGATGAAGTGTTTACTCTATTGAAGAGAACAACTGATCCTCAAACAATTTACAAGAAACAAAAATTAGATAGAGACGACATTATCGACATCACAGACTTTGATGTTATTGTATGGTTAAGAGCTGAGATGAGGATGATGCTTGAAGAGGAAATTGCTAGAGCACAATTAGTTGGAGATGGTAGATTATCTTCTTCCGATGATAAAATTAAAGAAGACAAAATTAGACCAATTGCAACCGATGATCCAATATATACAGTTGAGGTTCAAATTCCGGCCAATGCTACAACCGCTCAAATGATCGACCAAATTATACTAGGACGTAAGAAATACAAAGGTACTGGTGTTCCTACTTTCTTTACTACTCCTGATGTTAATGGCGACATGCTTCTTTTAAAAGATTTAAATGGTAGAAGATTATATAATACTGAAGCCGATTTAGCAGCTGGCATTCGTGCAAAAGAAATTGTTGAAGTTCCTGTTATGGAAAATAAAGTTGTTGTTCTGAAACCAGCAACAGCATCGGAGGATGGTCTACAAAAGAGACTTATTGGTATTTCAGTTAATATGAATGATTACTCTCTTGGTGCTGATAAAGGTGGAAGTGTTACAATGTTTGATGATTTCGACATTGACTTCAACCAATACAAGTACCTAATCGAGACTAGATGCTCTGGAGCATTAACAATGCCACATTCAGCTATAGCTTACTGGAAGTTGGAAGTTATTCCAAAAACTGGCGAATAATTCGGACTCATTAATTCAAAATGGAAGGAGGTAGCCTATTATGGCTAAATTTTCAGGTTTAATAGGCTATGCTCTCCAAGAGGAGACGGCTCCAGGCGTTTGGACGGATAGGATTGTCGAAAAGAATTATCGGGGCGATGTCGTTTTAGACCAAAGGAGATGGCAATCAGCTGAACAGGTTAACGATAATTTAAACCTCGATAATTCAATTTCGATTATCGCAGACCCATATGCCTATCAAAATATTGGGAATATTAAATATATTGTCTGGAATGGTGCGACGTGGAAGATTCAATCTATCAGTATTAATCGACCTAGAATTATATTACAGATTGGGGGAATTTACAATGGCAAAAGACCGGCTAAGTCTCCATAATAAGTTAATAGAAATTTTAGGATCTAATAATGTATATTTTCAACCACCAACTTCCATACGTTTAAATTATCCATGCATCATATATAAAAGAGATGCAGAGGATCCATTTTATGCGGATGATATTAAGTATTATGGTATGAAAAGATACATGATAACGGTAATTGATGCGGACCCCGATTCATTAATTCCAGACAAAGTATCGAAAATGCAGTATTGTAGTTTCTTAAATAACCTCGCAGTAGACGGTCTAAATCATGACGTTTACTCACTATATTATTAAAAGGAGAATACTATGTCAAAACAAAAAATAACTTATCCAGATTACGGTTCTAGAAGTATGAGAGTTTTAGAAGCATTGACACCTCTTACTGGCACCGCGGCACCAGCAGAGCATGCATCTTTTATTGGTCAGATCTATGTCGAGACCACAACTCCGGCATTGTATGTAGCAGTAGCTACTGATTCTGAAGATCCAGCAGATGATTGGGCACTATCAACTATAGCAGCAGTTCCGGCAGCGGTTGCTGCTGCAATTGCAGAAGCTGATATACCCGGCGAAATTGCATTAGCTGCAGCAGAATTTGAACCATTAAAAGGGGCAGTTGCTCCAGCAGCACATGCGGATTTTATTGGTCAAATCTATGTCGACACTGTTCTTGGTAAGGGATATATGGCCATAGCAACTGACTCTGCCGATGCGGCAGACGACTGGAAAGAATTAACATTTGCTGAAGATTTAGAACAATAAAATTTTATTATAAGAAGGAGATAAAATATGAGTAAAATAGTTTGGGATCAATTAGGAGAAAGATTTGGTGAAACTGGTGTCGACCAAGGCGTACTATTTCCATTTAAAAATAATGCATATGAAAAGGGTGTTCCATGGAACGGCCTAACTTCAGTTAATGAGGCTCCGACTGGAGGAGAACCAAATCCATTCTATGCAGACAATCAGAAATATATTGAAATAATGTCCGAAGAGGAATTTGCTGGAACGATTGGCTGCTATATGTATCCAGATGAATTCAAGGCTGCAATTGGTGAAATTGAGTTGGCTCCTGGCGTTACAGTGGGACAGCAAACCCATGAAATGTTTGGTTTTTCTTATAGAACCAAAATCGTTAATGATACGAATGGGGCTGACTATGGTTTCAAGATTCATCTTGTATACAACGCATTAGCCGGTGTCACTGCCAGGGATCACACTACAATAAATGAATCCCCAGAACTCGAAGAACTTAGTTTCGACTTCACAACAACAAAGGTGGCGGTTTCAGGAGGAAAGCCAACGGCACATTTGGTTATCGATAGTACTAAGTTTACAGCTGAAAATAAAGCGAAACTCGATGACTTCCTAGATATTTTGTATGGAACAGAGTCTGTAAATCCTCGTCTTCCATTACCAGATGAAATTGCTGACTTATTTGAAGGCGCTGCTCCAGCTGCATTACAGGTAGTAATTACACCACCTGATGATGAGACTGAAGTTGATACAGATGCGGCTATTATATTCACATTTAACACTAAAATAGTGAAAGAATCAATCGTAGTTACATCGGCAGAAGGGGAAATAGTTTCTGGTTCAAAAACTTGGAATCCGGAAGGTAAAGTATTAACCTTTACTCCAGAAGCAAATCTATCAACCAATACGGTATATATTATTACAATTTCAGGGGTTGCTGATATTTATAATCGAACACTTGCACCACAGGTTATAAATTTCATGACTAAAGAAACTGAAGAATAATTATACTTAATAAAACAATTTTAAAGGGGCTTAAACGCCCCTTTTATATTATGGAGGAGGATATTTATGATTAAAAAAGTAATACAATATAATGATTATGATGACAATGTCAGAACGGATACATTATATTTTCATTTGAACAAATTCGAATGGTTGGAATTAGAAACATATACAAAAGGCGGTTTGATTGAAAACCTTGAGCATGCGGTTGAAACGAATAACGCTAAGAAGACAATCGATTTACTTAAGAAAATTATCCTAAGGGCATATGGCGAAAGAGATCCAGAAACCGGTACGTTTGAGAAGGATGACGATAAAGCCATAAGATTTAGTAAAACCGAGGCGTTTAGTGCCTTATTTTATGAGCTTGCTTACGATGAAAATGCAGCCAAAGAATTCTTCTTAGGTCTAATCCCCAAGGAGATAAGAGGAGAAGCATTGAAGAAGTATAACGAACAAGCCAAACAAAGTGGTTCCGCACCTATAAACAATGTAACAACATTAAAACAAATACCTGAACAATAGGAGGTCTAAGAATGCTTGAGATTACTATCGAAGCAAAGGAATTCTACAATCAAGAAGAAAACAGATTTATTACTACTTCCCCTTGTACGCTCACTCTCGAGCATTCTTTAATATCGTTAGCGAAATGGGAGTCAAAATGGCACATACCATATCTTAGCGATGTTGAAAAAACAGCAGAACAAGAGTTAGACTATATTCGCTGCATGATAATAGGCAACGTACCAAATGAAGACATCCTAAAAGCACTATCGGTCGAAAACATATTGGAAATTAAATCATATATCGACAATCCAATGACTGCCACGACATTTTCCAAGAAGAATTTAAAAACTGAAAAAAAAGTAATAACGGCAGAGGTCATCTATTCCCGAATGTTCGCGAACAATATTCCGATAGAATGTCAAAAGTGGCATTTATCCCGATTGTTCACATTGTTACGTGTATGTGATTTGGAGCGTGGTCCGAAGCAAAAGATGACAAAGAGAGAGACCGCGGCTTACTATGCTGAACAAAATGCAGCTCGTCGGGCGAAATACAACTCAAGGGGGTAACAAGTATGAAATGTTCTCTATGTTCAAAAGATTTCATACCAGGCGTCGAAGAACAAGACACCTGTGAACAATGTTTACCATCATTAAGATGGCTAACCGATAACAAAGGAAAAGACGAATATCAGGTAGATTACCTTATGGACGATATACCTGAAATGAGCAACTCACCTCTAGTCTCCTACACTAGATTATCTCCAAATAATTCGGGTTTACGAACTCACAAAATTGACACGATTACTCCGCATTGCGTGGTTGGTCACGCATCCCTCCAAACACTAGGTAATATATTCGCCCCGATAGAACGCCGAGCAAGTTCCAATTATGGTATAGATGATCATGGTAATGTTGGGATGTATGTTGAAGAAAAGAATCGTTCGTGGTGTAGCTCGTCCGAGTCAAACGACCAGAGAGCTATTACAATCGAAATAGCTTCCGATAATTTCTATCCATACAAAATCACAGATAAAGCCTTAAACGGTCTAATTAATTTATGTGTGGACATCTGTTCAAGGAACAACATACCAAAACTCCTATGGAAAGCGGATAAGTCATTAATCGGTCAAATCGACAAACAAAATATGACGGTTCATAGATGGTTCTCACCACGAGAATGTCCAGGAGAATACATTTATGAAAATCTTGGAATGGTCGCGGACGAGGTTAATAAAATTTTGTATAAACCCGAGATCGTTCTCCCAAAATTTCCATATCTTGTCATAATCGATACGTACGCTTTAAATTATAGACGTGGACCAGGAATGAATCATCCAATTAATGGAGTAGTTCATCGTAATGAAGTCTATACAATTGTTGAGGAGGCAGATGGTCCAGGTGCTTCAAAATGGGGAAGACTTAAGAGTGGTGCGGGATGGATATCCCTTGATTTCGTGAAAAAGATGAGGTGACT
>JGI24502J29692_10039118_pt1 | contig 15040 bp, 9 predicted proteins | sample BioPla3RNA1_FD_29692 | JGI IMG/M metagenome (IMG submission 29692)
GATGATATAAGATGAAGGGGTTTGCGCATTCCTTCTGAAGGCGCGCTCAAGGACGAGTATTCGTTTGTCTCCTGCGACAGGGAAAACGTATACATTGAAGCGGTAAAGAAAGCGGAGGATGACAACGGCTGCATCGTGAGGCTGTATGACGCTTACGATATGGAGACCGATTGCACTCTGACATTCGGTTTTGATTTCGATTCCGTGTACGTTTGCGATATCATGGAAAACCGATTGCAGAAGATTGCAGAAAAAGACAACAAGGTTAAACTGCGCGTAAAGAATTTCGAGAGACTGGTTGTTGCGGTGCCTTGTACTATAGATAAGGCCTGAGAAATTTAAATGTAGGTAAAAAGGGAAATGGACGAGTTTCAAGCAAAGGCAAAAGAGGGTTCTTCCATATGGCGGGCGATAAAGGATCTGGTGTACTCTTGCAACTACAAATTATACCATAAGGTGTTCAAAAAGATTTTCACAGGTCCGGTCACCCCTAAGCGCAGGAGAAGGAATGAGATTATTTTTATTATAGGCATGCTTATCATTCCGGTTCTCCATTTTCTCGTGTTCTGGCTTTATGTCAATATAGATTCAATCCTCATTGCGTTCCAGGGGGTGGAAATACGTACCGGAAGAATATATTACACGATAGAAAATTTTGAGCATGTTTTTCAGTTGTTGCAGACGTCAGATTCGCAGCTTTGGCAGGCAATAACAAATACCCTGATAACATGGTCTTTTACCACATTGTTCATGTTCCCCCTGTCCATATTCTGGGCTTATTTCATATACAAAAGAATTATCTTGGGCAATTTTTTCCGCGTCATGTTTTATATACCCTCGATAATTAACGCTGTCGCCTTGGCGGCGATCTATCATTATTTGTTGGCTTCCGGGGGGCCCGTGGGGTTGCTGTATCAAGCGCTTTATCCAAATGAATATGTGCCTGCGTTTTTCATCGAAGTGGAATACGCAATGAAAGTGATCCTCTTATATGTGTTTTGGACAGGTTTCGGCGGAAACCTCATACTTTTAAACGGTGCCATGGGGCGTATTTCAAAAGAGATGGTGGAGTCCGCCATGATCGACGGCATAGGGATGTGGAGGGAATTGTATAATTTTATACTACCGCTCTCATGGCCTACGCTTTCCACGCTGATAATTTTCAGTTTCACCGGATTGTTCACTTCTTCCGGTCCAGTGCTGCTGCTTACCAAAGGACAGGGCAAGACATATACCTTGTCCTACTGGATATATGAGATAGTATACGGACAGAAATCGGGACTGCCCAATATCGCCGCGGCGATGGGCCTTTTCTTTACCGCAATCGGGCTTCCCATCGTGCTGATTGCGAGGCATTTCATTAATAAAGTGTACGAAGACGTAGAGTTTTAGGAGTTGATTAGTATGGCCAGAGATTTTGATATAACAAAAGTAAGAAGAAGCGATGGCGAAAGGGCCATATTTATCGCTGCGTTCATAATATTTGCAATTTATTCTTTGAGCTTGATTTACGTACTCGGCTGGGGTTTTCTCAACTCTTTAAAGACCAACATCGAATTTTCGGATGACACTATGTCATTCCCCAAGAAATGGCTCTTTGAAAATTATGTTACCGCTTTTGAAGAGCTGAATTACGAAGACACCAATTTCTTGGGAATGCTGTTAAACAGCCTTTGGCTGACGGTCGGAGCCTCAATTCTGTCAACCGTAATGGTGAGCATCACAGGATATGTTTTCGCAAAATATAGATTCAGGGGCAAGGAGGCGGTGTTCAGTTTTGTAATATTCACGATGATTATCCCGCTGCTCGCGAACCTTCCGGCAACGTACAGGCTGATATATGGAATGGGGATAAACGATTCCCCTTTGTATCTTATAACAGCATTGGGGGGCTTTGGAGGCAACTTTCTTATAATGTACGCTTTTTTTAAGGGCATAGACTGGAGTTATGCCGAATCCTCCTTCATCGACGGAGGGGGGCACTTTGTAACCTTCTGGTTGGTTATGTTTCCCCTTGCCAAAGGCCCCGTCATCGCGCTATTCATATTGTCGCTGATCGGGGTTTGGAACGATTACCTCACGCCTATACTTTACCTGCCCAAGATGCCCACCGTAGCAACAGGAATATTCTTTTATAAAGAACATATGAACTACGAGTCGAATATACCCGCCTATTTTGCCGGCGTAATAATGTCCATGTTGCCCGCGGTAATTATATTCGCCGTTTTCAGCCGCACCATAATGAACAATGTGATAATAGGCGGATTAAAAGGATAAAGCAATAAATATAAAAGATTGTTATCATTTGAGGAGGAAAAGCAAAGATGAAATTCAAAAAATTTCTTGTCGTTGTTGTGGCGATTTTGTTAATGCCCTTTGGGCTTTTTACCGGTTGCAATAATGGTATCGACGACCCCGATACAATATATGTGGCTGCTGTAAATAAAGGTTACGGTGTAAGGTTTATACAAGAGCTCATGAAAGAATACACCAAGAGGAAAGGAGTGAAAACCGAATTGGCATGGGAAGTGCCTTTGGAAGAAAGGGTCAGAACCTCATTATTGGCAGGCCCAAGGACAAACAATGTCGACGTATATTTTAACATTAACGACTATTTGGTTAACGGCGTGCTTGGAATGGGCGAAGTGGTTAAGGGATACCCAAAAGCGCTGGTCGATCTTACGGACCTCTATGATGAAGCTCCGGAAGGCTTTGACGGAAAAACTATAAACGAGCTGATGTACCCGTATTTCAAGGATGTCGGGACTTTCTATGACGGGAGGAGATATTACATGATATGGGCCACAGGTCTCTGCAGCATAGTCTATAACGCAAAGCTCTTCAAGCAATATGATCTTTCTATCCCGAGAACAACCGAAGAGATGTTCCAGCTCATGGATACGATGAAAGAGTTGAATTTAAAGACTGGCGATAAATACAGGACTGTTTATCCGTTTGTTTATCCCGGGAAAAACAATTATTGCGAAGGCCTTATTAACACTTGGCGCGCGCAATACCAGGGAGTTGAAGCTTATTATAACTTCTTTAGAGGTCAAAATCTGGATGGCGATTATACGTACGAAATATATGGTGACAGGGCGATACTTGAAGCCTATAAAATAGTGGAGCGCATGGTGTATATCGGAGAAAACAATGAGACATCCAATGGCTACGTCAGCCCCGAGTGTATTTCCGATTACATATTCACCCAAGCCCAGCTGCAATTCCTTAAGGGTGAAGCGTTCATGACGCCTAACGGCGACTGGTTAGAGCGCGAAGCGGAGAAAAACATTATTCCGGGCTCGGTTGAAATAGAGTTTATGCGCGTGCCAATAATTAGCAGCATCGTAGATAGGCTTCCCAAAAAATCGATTTCCGACGACCAGAAACTTCGCGAAGTAGTCGGCTTAATTGACGATGAATTGGCGGGACAGGAAGTGACAATACCTGAAGATGTTGACCAAGAGGATTATGATTTTGTGAAACAGGCAAGGCTGATAACTTTCTGCCAAAGCGCAATCCATCAGATTTTTATCCCGGCATATTCGAACAATATTGAAAAAGCCAAGGATTTCATACTGTTTACCTTCTCGAAAGAGGCGCAGGATATCATACTCAAATATTCTTACGGCAATACATTTCCATTACAAATGGATGTCGAAGAGTTAAACAGCTATCAGGATTTGACGAGATTCCAAAAGAGCAAATTTGAGATAATGAAACAAGGCGTAACCTGGATCGGCTTATGCTCTAATCATCCCTTGTATTATTCGGGCGGATTGAGGTCCAATTATATATATCCGGAAACGCGCATGGGATTGCGTACAACCGCCGTAGGATCATACATGACCGCCGAACAGCTATTCGAATTACAGTATAACCACTATAAGGATAATTGGAACTTCTATATGGAAACTGCCGGCGTATCGAACTAAGGGACATTAGTGCATATTAGGCATACAAATACCTCTCCATGGAAGGAACGATGAGGAAAAATAAGGTAATTGCTTTTATTCTAATTAATTATATTGTCTTTGGCTTATGCGCAGCCTGTTTCACAGGCTGCGCGCCAAAGGATCTCTTAGACCCGAGCGAATATGAGGGTGAAATCTGGTCTGCGCCTCCTACCGTCAAGGTTGAGCTTGACGATACAGGATATAATCAGAAAGGCGCTCCCGCCATCGACATATCCGCGGTAAAGAATGAGTACGAAAGCTACCAACTCTTCATCACGCCAAAGGAAAAAGTTGACAGTTTTTACCTTTTTGCCGATGATTTGTCGGACGGCAACGGAAACAACTTAAGCAAATCCACTGTTACAATATATTATCAAAAATATGTCTCTGCCTATCTTGAGGAAGTGCCCTACAAAAAAGGATGGTATTCGGACCCGCTCATTCCCATCGATAAGGTCAAAGATGCAGGAGAACTTTCCATCGGAGAGAATCAGAACGGCGCCCTGTGGATTACATATTATATTCCCAAGGACACAGTCGCGGGCGTTTACACAGGAACTTTCTCACTTGAGATAAAAGACAGATGCTACGCGATACCGGTGACGGTCAGAGTTTACGATTATACCCTCACCGATGAAATCCATTTCGCATCAAATTTCAGCATAAGGCAGATGTTAATGGCATGCGGGGAACTCGATAGTTCGGTAGAGATGAGGGAAAAGTATTACGATTTCTTTTTGGAGTACCGCACTTCTCTGCGCTTTCTTCCCGCAGAAACGGGAACCACTGCTGAAAGGGTGGAGGCTGCCAAAAGATATTTTGATAAAACTACTGGTTATACCATATATCCTGAGGACATACTTTCATTCGCCGAGGCAAGCACTCCGGAAAAGAACCTGCTCTCCAAGGCTTACCTGTATTTTTTGGGTGAGAACTACATGCATTATTCCGATGGAAGCACAGGCATCTTCGATTATTTCAATCCGATTTTAGTCGCTTTAAAAGAAGAGCTTCAATCTTACGTGGATACGATAAGTTCCGATACAAGCGGCAAATACGATTCATTCAAACAGATTGAGAATTGGCAGGATTATATACTGAATATTCTCAACGTTGTACCTGATCTTTTTGATCGCATGATAAGGAACGGGGATTACGATGATCCGAAAGTTGTCGAGTATTTGTCCTTGGTCAATGGATATTGTACAATATGGAATGTATATGATGATCAGTTCAGGGACAAGTATCTTGAGATACTAGAAAGCAACGACGCCTCTCCATGGTGGTATGGCTGTTTGGCTCCCAAAGCTCCCTATGCGACGTACCATATAGCTGATACCAATCTGCTTTCCGCGCGCACGATAAGCTGGCTTGCAAAAAAATACGATATCCGGGGGAACATATATTGGTGTACTGCCAGTTACGCTTCAGAAAGCGATAGGGACCCCAACATTCCAGATGGAAACGTATACAGCGTAAACGTTTACAATAACATTTACAGGTTACAAAGCGGCAATCCGTGGACCGATCTTCCGGCGGGAGACGGCCACCTCACATATCCGGGGGCTGCATACGGGGTGTACGGCCCGTTGCCCTCAATAAGGCTCATGAGCATACGCGACGGCATGGAAGAATACGAATTACTGCTCGATTTAGAAAACAAATATAAGGCCATAATCGACGATTATTCTTCCGTCCACGGTGAAAGCATAGACATCGACGCGCTCATGGAGGAATTATATCGCGATGTGTACTATTTCGGGGCGAAGCTCAAAGCCGACGGGAAATGGGGTTTTGACTTTACAAGGGTGAGAAACGCCTTGCTCAATGCCCTGTGCGCTGCCGAAGACCCCTGTCGATTCTTAATGCATTCAGGCATCGCTCCCATGCAAAACAAGGCTGCGATAACGCTGTACGCGGGGAGCGGGTATACGCTCAAGGTTAACGGCAATGCGCTTGAGCCCGCACAGGGGAGCGGAGTCAAATACGTTTATGAACTGGATTTGGGACAAAATTGCTCGGTGAATGTCGAGGTAAAGCACAGCCAAAGCGGTAAAACGTATAATTACAGGCGCTTTATATCGGTGCCGTTTGAGCCGCTCTTAGGCTTTGACACTTTTTCCGCTGTGCCGCAGAATATCACTGTTACCGATACGTCGGCAATTGATTTAAACGAAGACGCGCAGTATTCCGACATAGACAAGAGTTTGAAATTCACCGTAAAAAGCGTATTTACCGGCAATCCAAGCGAGGACATGACATTTACCCCTTCAATGAGGATACCCGTCTCGCTCTTTGAAAGGCAAGTGAATTTCGCCGGTATATCTACCCTGTATTTCTACATTTACAATCCCGGCGACAAATACGAAATGACGGTAAAATTATACAGCGGCTCTTCAAATGTCATCTGCGGAAAATTTACCGTAGTTCCAGGCAAAAACGAGATTATAGTTTCAATAGAGGAAGTAAAGTTTTCAAAATTAAACCAAGTGGACGCGATAGCGATTGAGTTTGAAAACGAGGGAACACAATCCGACCCAAAAGAATATTTGGGGTATTTAGACAGCATGTTTGCTTTTATGAAACAGTGATGTGCTAAAGCGGATGTTAAAAATTGCATAGATTGCCAGATTACATACGATACATCAAGAAGTCTGGCATAATGCCATAAAGGAGGAAAATAATGAAAAAAATCGTTACCTTTTTAATGATTGCGTTTTTATTGGTGGTTTATTCGGGTTGCCTTATAGGTTATACTCCCGGAGACGGGAAACTCCGTGATCCCAGCGAGTACGAGGGCGAGATTTGGTCCACGCCTTCCACCGTCAAGGTTGCCCAGGACGACATAGAATATGAGAATAAAGGTCCCGCTGCCATTAGCGTAACCGCGGTTAAAAACGAGTATGAAAGCTACCAGCTTTACATAACGCCAAAGGGCGCCGTAAACAGCTTTTATCTTGCCACCACCGATCTGTCCGATGGCAATGGGCATACATTCGGCAAGTCAAATATCACGGTATATTACCAAAAATGCGTACCCGCTCTCAATGAGAAATTTCCTTACAAGAGCGCATGGTATCCCGACCCGCTTATCCCCATAGATAACGCCAAGGACGCGGGGGAACTTACCATCGATGCAGGGAAAAACGGCTCATTATGGATTACCTTCTATATTCCCAAGGATACTGTGCCGGGCATTTATACCGCAAACTTCACGTTAGAGATAAATGAAACGAGCTACGCGATACCCGTGACGCTCAAAGTTTACGACTATGAGTTGACGGATGAGATTCACGCCTTGTCATCCTTTATCTTCAGACCGATGTACATGGCAGGCGGAGAGCTTGATTGCTCCCAGGAGATGAGGAAAAAGTATTTCGATTTCTTTTTGGATTACCGTTTAGCGTTGCGGTTTATACCCACTGAAACGGCTACAACCGAGGAAAGGGTGGAAGCCGCAAAAGAATACTTCGATAGGGTTCCTTGCTTTGGCATATATCCCGAGGATATACTTCCCTTGGCTGAAGCGAGTTCTCCCGAAAGGAATCTACTGTCCAAGGCAGTCATTTATATACATGACGAGCCATATATGTGGCATACCGGAGGTTACCCCGATGTGCTTGTCAGAACAAAAAATGCCCTTAGGCTTTATAATGATAATCTTACCACAATTATCTATACCATAGCCAACGATACTAAAGGTAAATACGATTCGTTTAAACAGATAGAGAACTGGCAGGATGTTATAAGAAACATCGTCAACATTATTCCCGACCATTTCGATAGAATGATATTGAGAGGCGAAGAGGACGCTGATTTTGTTAAGGAATACCTGTCACTGTTTAACGGCTATTGTGCATTGTGGAACACGTATGACGATACATTAAGGGATCAATATCTTGATATTGTAGAAGAATATGGCGCAACCCAGTGGTGGTATGGCTGTTTGGCTCCCACCGCTCCTTATGCGACGTACCATATAGCTGATACCAATCTGCTTTCTTGCCGCACGATAACCTGGATGAAAAAGAAATACGATGTTACAGGCACCGTTTATTGGGGTAGCATCCATTGCGCTATAGAAACCAAGACCAGGTGGTCTGACTCAAGGAATATCCTCAGCAGTAACCCGTATGAAGATGTCTACAGGATAGGCGAAATAAGCGGCAGTGACTTCCCTGCGGGCGACGGCATACTCGTTTATCCGGGAGCGGCATACGGAGTATACGGTCCGTTGCCCACGAATAGACTTATGAGCATTAGAGACGGCTTTGAAGAATACGAGATGCTGCTCGATTTGGAGAATAAATATCAGGAAATAGTGGACAGCTATGCTGACAAGGGCGAAAGCATTGACGTCAAAGACCTTATGGATGAACTTTACAACAAGATTTACTACAATGGAGTAATGCTTTATGCCGACGGCGAAAGGGGTCTTGATTTCTCGGCTGTGAGAGAGACCCTGATAGAAGTTCTTGTCAACATAAACGATCCCTGCCAATTCTTAATGAAATCGAGAATCAATCCCATAATGAACAAGGCGATTATAACGCTTTACGCAGACAGCGATTACGAAATGAAGGTAAACGGCGAAACGCTCAATCCAGTTCAGGGAAGTGAAGTCAAATACGTATACGAGATGAATTTGGCTCAAAATAATTCCATTGACGTTGAGGTTAAGCATAGTGAGACCGGCGAGACCTATAACTACTCGCGTTATATATCTTTGTCTTTTAAACCGCTTATGAGTTTCGATAGCCCTTCCGAGGTTCTGGGGAACATTAAAGTAACGGAGACTTCATCAGTGGAAATAAATGAAGATCCTCAATACTCGGATGTGGGTAAAAGCTTAAAGTTTACCATTAAACCCGTTATTGTGGGAGATCCGGTTTTGGATACCATATTCACCCCATCCATAAAAATACCCGTTTCGCTTTTTCAGGAAGATGTAAAATTTACCGATATGTCGACACTAAATTTTTTCATTTACAATCCGGGCGACCAATACGTGGTAACGGTAAAATTATACAGCGGCGGATCCTATGCGCTGTGTGGAAATTACGTAGTGGCTCCGGGACAAAATAGAATTGTTCTGTCAATAGACGGGATAAGATATTCAAGGCTTGATAGAATTGATACGATAGCAATCGAGTTTGAAAATGCCGGAACGCAATATGTCGCATACATAGATAGCATGTATGCCGAAATGAAATAAGGAGGAAAATCATGAAAAAGATAACTTTGATTATATTCTCTGTCATTATGGCTTTAATCCCCGCAGCTTGCGGTAATACAAACTCAGATGATACGCTGCTCCTGATGGGATTTGACGATTATTGGGAAGTACAAGCCAATGTGTGCACATGGGGAAATCTGTTTGGAAGGGCTGAGATAAATACCGATAAAAAATACATAAAACAAGGGGAAGCATCGCTGCATGTTTTGCCCTCGGGAGACTATGGCTCAACCAACGCTTATCCCTTCATTTATATAGGTTGCGACAGGCCATATTTTGCCACAAACGATTTTTCCGATTTCGATTATATTTCGCTTGACGTGTATAACGATACGGATAAAGAGCTTACGATAAAGATGCATCTGGGAGTATTCGGCTATAGCGGTTTGCTTGAGGATACGCCGATAAAAACTTACAATTTGACGCCTAATTCATGGAATAATATCGTGTATGATTTTTCCGACGGTTCGTTAAAAACTGCATTTAACAACCTTAAAAACGTGTCCCAGATATTTATACAGTTTCCCGAATATAAGAGGACAAAGGATGATGAGGTAAACTCGCTTTATTTGGATAATCTTAAGGCCAAAGTAAATAAGAATCCCACGGAATACAGCAAGAAATTTAAAACGGGTGAGATACTCTTTTTTGAAAATCCCCAAGACCTGAATTTTGTGGATGCCAGGGCTTATGAAATGAACATCATTTTTAACGCCGAGTTGTCCATAAACACAAATCCTCAATTCGTCACTGAAGGACAGAAAAGCTTAAAATGTGAGTTTAAGAAGATTTTTATAGAGATGGATAAACCGTTCATATTTACGCCTAAATTTTGGGTTCCTATACAAATCTACACCGAAACTTTCAAGAGACAGCTTGCTGGCGCGACAGGCGTGTCGATTGATATTATCAACGCCAACAGTATGACCAGAAACATTAAAGCTTTTTATATACTCGATGATGCGACGTTGACGGAGATTGCCGTCAATTTAGATGCAGATCAAATAGCGACCATTACGATAAAACCTGACAATATGGCTGACGTAACCGCATTCGGGATAATGAATTATTCCGAAAATGCAGGGACGTACTATATCGATAACATTAAGGTTTTAACAGATTAAAATGGCGAAAAGCCTGAAAATAAAAATTAGGAGGTAATAATGATGAAAGTAAGGAGTAGGATTGTGGCATTAATATTGTCATCGATTCTTATTTGCATGCTTTGCGTCGTGGGCGCTTGCAACGACAAGAGACCTGAGCTTGTATTTGAAGTGCCTGAGTTTTATGAGACTGAGCTCGGCAGGCCATTTGAGTTGCCCGAAGTGACGGCCAAGGCAGACAACGTAGACTACGTTGTCACGTATGTCATAAAGGACGAGGAGGGCAATCAAGTGAATGCCCAAATTAGTCCAAACGATTTTATGACTTATACCGTTGAATTTACGGTGGTCTTTTTCAACGAGAATGTAACAAAGACAATGGAATTAAGGGTGGTTGACAGAACTCCCCCCACCATTAGTGTTGCAAAGCAAAGTTACCTGGCGGTATTGGAAACAACGTCAGCATTCACCATACCCACCGATGATTTCACATTTAAAGACGCATCGGCAAAAAAAGCGGAAGACATTACGGTTAATTATTCCGTAACCTATGATGGCTCTCAGGTTACGTTAGACAGTAATCTAACCTTTGCGCTTTCGCAGGCGGGTGAATACGTAATCACGATTCAAGCTAAAGACCAAAGCAACAACACAGCGACAAAGACTGTGCCTGTGAAAGTGTTCAATACTTTGGAAGAAGTTATTAACATCGGTTTCGAAGACGAAGCAGATATCAATAGGTTATATGGTTACGAAGATGAACATTGGCAACAGAGCTTATACTATATTAAACCGTATTCCGAACTTTCGATAGGGAAACCCGAAGGAGGCGGCGATTACTGCCTGCAATATTCTCCTTCGCAGAATGATCCCGGCGGAATGGGCAACGCTATTTCCTTCATCATAATTGATTTGGGCGTCGTGATACCCAAGGATACTGTCATTACTTTCCAATACTATTACAAGAAACCTGATAGTTATACTCCGACAAATGTTTACTTAAAGGTAGGTCCTGCAGATGTGGGTAGTGATTTGCCAGAAGGGGACAGAATAGCTAAGTTTAACGAAGATGGAAAAGGTGGAGCTAAGCAATTTAATACCTGGATTACCTTTGAGTATACTGCTAAAACTGACATGGACAGAATCGAATTTGAAATGTGGGCAACCACCGGTCATGAGAATCTCGCTACGGAAATCTTTATGTTTGTGGATAATATCAAGGTAAAAGATGCGGGTGGCCCTGTCTTAATTGAGAGATTCGATTTTGAAAACGATGATGAGTTGGATTGCATAACCCCGTATGACGGATGGGTTGATACTGAATTTGATGTTGTCGAATATAAAGATATAAACGTTCCTGCGCCCGAGGGCGGTGGAAATAGCTGCTTATGGTTTGCTCCTACGGCAAGCAATCCGGGAGCAGATAACTGGACAAGAGCGGCTATAGCTATTGATTTTGGCGCGAAGATGCCTGCGGGAACCCCGATCAGCTTCATGTTCTACTATCAGAAGCCTGCCTCGTTTGATCCCGACGTTTCGTTTAAAGTAGGACCTAAAATTGACGGTGATTTGGGCGACGATACCAAGATAATGGATGCGCCAATCAATAATTACGGCGGATATACGTTTAACACCTGGCATTATTTCACCTGCCGTTTGGATACCGAAGAACAGTTTGTAAAATTTGAGGTTTATTCATATACCGGAGATAGCGACGGCACCCAAATCGAGCTGTATATCGACTGCATCAGCATTTTGGAAGGGGATTGCTATTATTCAGAGTTCCATTTTGAAAACAATGATGAATTATTCAAAGTAGATGGTGATCCCGAAGGCGAGTGGACAGATTGCGAGTGGGATATCGCAAGTTATCAGGACCTCGGCATAGATGCACCCGAAGGAGGCGGACAATACTGCTTATGGTATAACGCAGCGTTGAACAATCCGGAAGGTAACGACTGGTCAAGGGCGGATATAAAAGTTGATTTTGGAAAACCATTGCCCAAGGGAACCGTGGTATACTTTAAGTATTATGTTAACACCCAGACTGCAGGCTTTACCCCCGACCTGGCTTTAAAGGTCGGCAAATCTGTGAATGATTTGGCTGATAAATATAAGGTTGCAGAATTTGGCACGGATAAACTTGACTTCAATAAATGGTATACCTTAAACTTTACGCTGGATGAAGATTTGTCTGTGATTAAGTTTGAGACTTATATAGTGGCTCCTGCTCCAAATGACATGACAAAGGTAAAGATCTATGTGGATGACATCGTTGCATATATTTATCCCACACTTGATTTTGAAAATCCTGTAGATATTAACAGGGTTAACGGTGATCCCGAAGGCGAGTGGACAGATTGCGAGTGGGAAATCGCAAGTTATCAGGACCTCGGCATAGATGCACCCGAAGGAGGCGGACAATACTGCTTATGGTATAACGCAGCGTTGAACAGCCCGGATGGTGGCGACTGGTCAAGGGCAGATATCACATTTGATTTCTACAGGAAGTTATCAAAGGGCTCAATTGTAACATTTAAGTATTATTTTGACACTGAAATTGCAGGCTTTACCCCTGAAGCTTCGTTGAAGGTCGGCAAATCTGTGGGTGATTTGGCTGAAAAATACGAGGTTGCTAAGTTTGATTCCAATAATTTAGGATTCAATCAGTGGCATACGATAAGCTTGACGATTGATGAAGACATGTCCAAGATTAAGTTTGAGCTCTATATAGCGGCGCCGGCATCAAATGACAAGACTAAGTTATATTTATATGTTGATAACATTACTGTCTTGCCCTATACTGAATTCCATTTTGAAAATCCTGAAGATATTAACAGGGTTAACGGTGATCCCGAAGGCGAGTGGACAGATTGCGAGTGGGAAATCGCAAGTTATCAGGACCTCGGCATAGATGCACCCGAAGGAGGCGGACAATACTGCTTATGGTATAACGCAGCGTTGAACAGCCCGGATGGTGGCGACTGGTCAAGGGCGGATATCACATTTGATTTTGGAAAACCATTGCCCAAGGGAACCGTGGTATACTTTAAGTATTATGTTAACACCCAGACTGCAGGCTTTACCCCCGACCTGGCTTTAAAGGTCGGCAAATCTGTGAGTAATTTGGCTGATAAATATAAGGTTGCAGAATTTGGCACGGATAAACTTGACTTCAATAAATGGTATACCTTAAACTTTACGCTGGATGAAGATTTGTCTGTGATTAAGTTTGAGACTTATATAGTGGCTCCTGCTTCAAATGACAAGACAAAGGTAAAGATCTATGTCGATGATATTGTTATCGGCGAAGACGAAACCGGCGGCGAGACTGGCGGCGACGAAGGCGGCGAATAGACCGACAACTAATCATCAATAACTATTTGTTAACAAATTAAAAGCCTGACTGTATGGGGCTAAAACATGGAAAATTACTTTGCATTGATTGGAAGGCATAAAGATAAATTATATTTCTGTTGTTTTAGCCCCTAAAGGCTTTATCAACAACATTTTATGATTTGATGTGTTAACCGCAAGCGGTTAAATCCAAAACACATCGTTTCCTTATGGATATGTCAAGGATAAAGAAGATATTAAAAAGATCCGCTATTGTTATCATTTCAATAATACTTCTCATCGCATCCATCGGTTGTCAGCCCCAGCAACAAAGTGATGAAAGCCTTAATATAAGAAACGTGATATTGATGATTGGCGACGGTATGGGGATAAACCATATAATAGCGGGTGAAACGTATTATGAAAGGGATTTTTATATGCGTAAAGACCCTGATGCCTCGGGGTTTGTAACCACACAATCTCTGGATTCCGACGTAACGGACAGCGCTGCGGCGGCAACAGCCATGGCGTGCGGAAAGAAGACCAAAAACAATTATGTTGGAAAGGACGAGAATGGCGTTGACATGCAAAATATAATGGAAAAAGCTATAAGAAAAGGCAAGAAAACGGGAATTGTCGTAACTTGCAATCTTGACGACGCGACTCCCGGCGCATTTTCCGCCCATGTGGACGACAGGCATTTCTTTGACGTCATTTCGCAATGCCAAATCAGGAGCGGAATAGACCTTTTCATGGGGCTTCAGGGGCATGTTATATTCACCGAATATGAAATGATGGATGCTGGATATACGCATATAAAGGAAGCGCAGAATTTGAGCAAGGAATATGACAAGATCTGGGCGGTTATGCCTTCCATCCGTCCGGAAGAGACGGCTGACGAAAATTCGTCACAGTTAAAGGATTTGGCTGCTTTCGCATTGGAATTTTTGGAAAATGAAAACGGCTTCATGCTCATGATAGAAGGCAGCAACATCGACAAGAAAAGCCATGATAAAAGGCTCCCCGAAATGCTTTACGAGCTGAATGCTTTCGACCTCGCTGTGAAGACCGTCCTCGATTGGGCAGAAGGAAGGGAGGACACACTCGTGATTGTTACAGCCGACCATGAAACCGGCGGACTTATGCTGCTGAGCGGTTTATCAAAAAATACATTAAATCTGACAGCCAAATTTTCAACAAGCGGACATACCTCAACCGATGTTCCTTACTTTATATTCGGTATAAATGAAAAGAATAAACCCCAGGCAATCATAGATAATACCGATATCTTTAAGCTGTGCAATAAATTTATAAAGTAGCGATTATCCTTTAAACACAGTAACCTTTTTCGATTTTTTTCGGTTTATCGGATATGGCGTCAGATTGTTAAAAATGGAAAATATAATTAT
>JGI24502J29692_10052583_pt1 | contig 14987 bp, 10 predicted proteins | sample BioPla3RNA1_FD_29692 | JGI IMG/M metagenome (IMG submission 29692)
TGAAGGAACACTGTTTTATAGGTGCGGATAATGCTCCGGGAATGGTTCTCAAGGCGAGAATCAATATGGCACTGCACGGAGCACCTAAGTGCCCTATTTTCCAAACGAGAAATTCCCTTATGAATACACGCCTTAAACCAGGGACATTCGATGCAATCCTTACAAATCCCCCTTTTTCAAAAACTGGTATTTCAAAAACGATTAAGAAGGGTAAAACAACAGTAGAAAACCCAGAAGGTGCTGAGATTATCAAATATTATTCTTCTGACATAGATGAGGACGGACAAAACAGGATGAGTCCTTATGGCTTATCCCTCGGGTCAAAGCCAGACAGCAGAGGTAAGTGGAAAGAAGTAAATTCGGTGGACCCAGCAGTGTTATTTATTGACAGAAACCTTCAATTGCTAAAACCAGGCGGACTTCTGATGATAGTTGTACCAGATGGAATCCTTTCAAACTCCGGTGATAAATATGTCCGTGAATACATCATGGGCAAAAAGAACCCAGTCACAGGAGAGTTTGAAGGTGGAAAAGCCATACTCAAAGCAGTTATAAGTCTTCCGCAGGAAACATTTGCACTTTCAGGTGCAGGTGCAAAAACTTCATTGCTATACTTAAAGAAAAAGGAACATCCAGGAGAAAAGCAAGGTCCTGTATTTATGGCAGTAGCAGATGAAGTAGGCTTCACAGTAAAACAGAATGTAGAGGTACAACTAGGCGATGACCACAATGACCTACTTAAGATTGTGGAGGCTTATAAAAAGGGTATGCCAGAGGATGTAGAGTAGGGAGGTGAATATATGGCTAATTATTATGCTGTATGCGTTAAACCAAGTTGTCTATGGACAGAAGAAACTTTAATTGATAAAAGAATAGATGCTCATTTTTATTCAATAAAGTATATGCAATATTACAACAAACTAATGAAATGTAAAATTAAAAAAATGAGTTTATATAATATTTGTTCGAGAATGAATAGTGGACCATTTGGTTCTGCACTACTTGCTTCTCAATATGTTGACAAAGGAGTTGCCTTTATAAGACCTCTTAATTGTAAAGATTATATAGTTGACATAGATAATGATGTTGTTTTTATTTCTAAAGAAGACAGTGAAAGATTAAAAAGTTCAAAGTTTTCATCGGGAGACTTGATTTTTACAAAAATCGGGAATGGTATAGGAGATGTTGCTATTATACCTCAAAAGATATTTGAATGTAATATTAGTGGAAATCTAATGGGAGTTAAAGTAAAAAACAATATCGACAACTATTATGTGTTAACTTTTTTGAAGTCTATTTATGGGCAAAATCAAATCTGGCAAGGAATGATGAACTCCGCTAAGCCTAAAATAGACATGGATACTTTAAAATCTATTGTAATCCCCATCCCATCTCCTGAAATCCAAAAATACATAGGAGATAAGGTTAGAAAAGCAGAAGAGTTGAGAGAAGAAGCGAAAACCTTACAGAAGGAAATTGATATATTGCTAGAAGTGGACATGTTACTAAAAGAAAAAACTGATAAAGTATATAATATTTATGATTCAAAAATAAATTGGACTAACGAAATTAATATAGAAGATAGAATTGACCCAAATTTTTACCAGAAGAAGTATATATCGACAATTGAAAAATTAGGTAACAACAAGGTAAGGTTAGAAAAATATGTAAGAATAACTAAAACAAGATATCAAACAGGAAATATAAATAAATATATCGAGATAAGTAGTATTAATAATAGTTTTGGTACAATTGATGAAGTAGAAGAGTTGCGTCCTGAAGAGATTCCAACAAGTGCAAAATACCAAGTGAAAGAAGGAGATATTTTGGTATCTCTTGTTAGACCTACGAGGAAGGCAATATCAATTGTTACAAAAGAATATGATAATGCTATATGTACAGGTGGGTTTGCAGTTTTACAATCAAAGGGTAAAGTTCCAGTAGAATTTTTAACTGCTGTATTAAGAACAAATTTTGTAGGAATTCAATTTGAACGTTATTGTGCAGGTTCAACTTACCCTACTATTAATGAAGATGATGTTGTAAAAGTATTTATTCCAATGTATTCTGAAAATCAAATTAATAAAATTACAGAGAATTATAGAAGAATAATTGATAATATTTATACATCAAAAAAACTAATTGAAGAAGCCAAGCAAGATGTAGAAGACCTAATTGAGGGTAACTTTGATATGTCAAAAGTGAAGGCGAATAGTTAAAGTTTTAAGACAAAGGCAGGTGAGACCTTTGATAAATATAAACGAATTAGTTAAAAGTTTAAATAGCCTATACGATTATGGAGAAATAAAAAGTAATACCGATTTGCAATACCTTATAGACCAAAACTTTATTAGGCTCATAGAGGACAGGCTGGTTATCACAAAAAAATGGATTAGATTCAGTGGTAAAGTAAACAGAGAAGACTTTATAACATCCCTTCTGTGTTTCTATCCACCTCTTTTACATAAGTTGCTGAAGAAAGTGTATGAAGAGGCTTGTATTATAGGTCAGAGGGGAGACGGTAAAGCCTTATATGAGTTTATAGACAGCATCCCTGAATTTGCGGAAACTATATTAAATATTAAGGATAAAGATATAGAAGAAACGGAAGAAATAAAGTCCTTTTATCAGGCTGTGTTTAATGGGTATCCTCAATATCCTTCAATCCTTACAAAACTAAAAACCATGCAGTTGGCGGAGGATACAGAGGATGTAGAGTTATCACCGATGGGTAATAATCCTAATGAGATATGGGTACAAGGCAGGAGGATAACTTCATCTGTAAATCTCCCGAAGTTAAAGGATAAAAACAAATATACCTTTACTCCCTATGAATACAGGGATTTTCCAGCGGAAGAGTTAGTTAGAGAGGTTCTTTCTTACCCATGGAAAACTTTTTTAACAATACTATTAATGGTAGCCCTTGAATACCAAACGGCTGGTTTTGAAGGATTATCCATAAGACCTACGGACCACACCAATTATTATACAACCCAGCCTTTAGACTTTTACATTTTTAATACAAAGGGTAGGGAGATAAGGGTAGGAAGGCTCAATGATTTTGTATATGAATTTTGCATGGAAAATGATATGTACCTTTTCCCAGATAATGCTCCTGAAGTAGACAAGGTGGTTTTTGATATGATGGATGAGCAGAAAATTGATTTTAAAGATGGGGAATATGTCCTTAATGAAAAGTTTAAAGACCTGATATACTCAAAGGATATTATTATAAAAAACCGCTCCAGAAAGTTTAAAAGCACCCTTAAAGACTATGTAGAAAAGTTGAGGAATACATTATGATTATAAAAATAGGTACGGACAGATTTTGGGTAAAAGCATCCAATATAGAAAGATGGGCAGAAATTTTAAAATCCTTACCAAAGAAAATACCCTGCAGCAGTAAAAAAGATATAGCCAGGGATTATCTTGGCTATAAGGTTGACGAGAGCGGAAGAATTGTCAATGCTGATGAGGTATATGGTCTGTTTGGTGCAGAAAAAGATAAAGACTCTTTAACTATCGTTGGATGTAACTTTATAAAAGAAATTGAAGGCGGATATGAACTTACAGAGGGTGCCACTGAACTGGTAGAAAGATTTAAACATAATGAAGAATGGGAAAAGGTATTGGGAAGTCAATTATTAAAGTATTCCATAAGAATTAGGACCATTGCTTATGCGATGCTAAATGGAGGATATCTCTATTTTGAAAAAGGATATATGGAAAACTTCGCAAAGGCTTATATAACCCTAAATGACAAGAAGTTTTATGTTTTCAGCAGCAAGCCCGATGAAATGAACATTAATAGTTTAATGAAGGAGAATCAATCAAAGATATTAGGAGATTTCTGGAGAAGGGAACTTGATATTGGAGATGGGGAAGAAATAGAATTTAGGGGCGTTAATAAAGATTATCCTTCTTTAGGCTCCATGAGTACTTATTTGAAAATACCAATGCTGTTATTTGACTATTTAGGTTGGATTGTTGAAAGCGAAGATGGAAGGTACGTCTTAGATAAACATAAGATAAAAGAGGATGCTGGCATTGATGTATATGAAAGTTTAGTAAATGAAGCCGATGTGGATGATATAGAAATACTACATAAATTAATTAAAGAATACTCAGATGCAAGGGGATTTTTCCCAATAGGAATAGTAGGCTCCATATTGAAAAAGAAGGTTGACAGTGAAAATACTATGGCAGAAGAACAATGGATTGACCATTACTTTGTTACGGGTATAAACAAAGGAAAGTTTATAATTAAAGACCATGAGCAGGGGCAGCCCAGGCACGGCAGGGGCTTGCTGGGGAAAAAAGATTATCAATTAATTAAGTTGGAGATTAGAGATTAGGAGGGATGGATATGTCTATATGGGCTCCTTTCGGTACCAGCGATTTTCCGTTAAATCAGCCGATGGTAGGGCAGAAAGAGTTTTATGAAATTTTCAAAGGCTTTACGAAGACTATGAAAAGTGCAGGGATGGCAACTATTTTCCCGCTGATTTCAAAGTGGGGTGTAGGTAAATCCCGTATCGGTTTCGAACTTATTTCAGAACCTCTTGGCATGGATAAGGGCTGGATTATTAATGAAGATGGCGTACAAAAGGAAGTGAGAATTTTCAAGCCGAATTTCGAAGATAAGGTTCTCCCGTTGTACATAAGGTATTCCCAAATGTGCCATCCTGATTTAATTGGAGATAACTGGGTGGCTTACGGCATTTATACAGCGCTGTCCTATTTAAGCAGAGAATCCGATGGAAGCATTCAAGGAAAGATTATGGAAGCCATTCAAGATGCCTTATCTCCTGTAGGGTTTGATAGAAGCATCCTTGGAGATTTACTGCAAGTAGACAGGGTAAATTTAAGTGAACTGGTTATAAACAAAGAAAAATTGGATGAACTAACCCGAAAAGGAATGGAGTATGTTAAGCAATTCGGTATTGAACATTTCCTTATTGTTTGTGATGAATTAGAAACAGCAGGGGAAATTGCAAAGTATGGAATTGAAAAAGAGAAGGAACTGGTAAACAAAATAGATGGAGAAGCAATTCAGGTAATTACAAGTGCTATAAAACATGAAGACCCGAGAAAGAAATATCCAGAGGTTTCCTATCTTCTTTTGTGTTCTACAGTTATAGGAGGTAGTATCCAGGGGATAGGTGCTTTAGACAGAAGAACGGAAATGTATGAAATGCTTCAGAATTCCTTTGCAGATATATCGGATTATATCGCTTATCTTAACAAGAAGGGTATGATACCCGATTATCCAAAAGGACTGATAGAAGCAGCCTATACCATAGCAGGAGGTAATTTTGGCTGGTTTAACGTTATTATGAATAACGTAGACCAAAAGATGGAAGATAGTTCTGTCAAAAAAGAAACAGGATATATTTTTGAAGCCATATTAAACTCCAGCAACCGCTTTAAGGAAAGTTTGATTGATAAACCTGCTTTTGACTATATTCAGTGTGATGATAGATTCAGGCAGACTATTAAGCATGCTCTTTTAGAGCAAATCCCTAAGAAGAAAACAAACTATTCTCCTGAAGAAATAAATGCCATGATGGATGCAAAGGCAGAAGATGGCGAAAAGTTATTCAAAGAGTTTTACTGTGTGAAATTAGAAAAGGATGATTTGGCGGTTTACCTCAATTCTCAAGGCTACAAAAGAGAAACGGGAGATATATTTGTTAATAATTTCGGAAGCAGTTTTGATTTAGGCATACTTTTGAGAAGCCTAAAAACTTTTTCTCTCAATGTAAAAGAAAATGAGTATATTGTGGGGAAGGAAGAAGAAACATTTTTAGACCAGGTCAGGATGTTGTATCCGAAGGATGATATTGAAGAATCAGCAAGATATATCTATGGATATATCCTTGAAAAAATAGAAAAAGAAGATATAAAAGAAGCAGAATATATCGGACCAAACTTTGCCTATTTAAGCCGCCTTGATAAAAGGTATAGAGTAGAAAAAGATGATTTTGGCTACGTTCCGGATACTGAAAAAAACAAAGAGATTGAAGCGTTAATAAAAGAAAGAAGCAAGAATAGAAAAGAGGAAGTAAAAAGGGTTCTTTCAGGTGCCTGCAGGGCATTGGAAATAAACTACCCAGAAGAAAGTTTCTATACCATCAATGGCGTTGAATGTGTCAGGACCAAGGTAGAAGGAGGACCTTATCTTGATGTTCACGAGGACAGAATAGTAGATATTATCTGGGGTAAGGATGAAGACAAATTAAAAGATGCACTGTTAGATAGCAGACTTTTAAAAGAAGGAGTTCATCCTATCATTGTAATCTCTGATTCTGTTATTAGTGCAGAGTACACCGATAAATTTGTAAAAGAAAAGTATGAAGGCATAGGAAAGTGCTTGATATTTGTCAACATAACCAGACTTCAAAAAGATATTTTAGAGGTCATGTCCATAGATAAGGATATATTGGATATAAGGGAGAACAGGAATGTTATTACTTCTACCTTTAGGGATAGAATCAGAAAAATCAGGGACCATTTTAACTTAAAGGCAAGAGAATGGTTTGAAAAATTAGATGAGGAAGGCTGGATATTAAGACCTATCATCTATAAGAAACATGATGAGAGGCAAATAGCATTGCTGTCAAAGGCTTATAAGCGAATGCTCATCCACGACATTGATTTTGAAGAACTTGGAAGCAAAAAAGATGTGCGATTGCCTGATGCAGAATATACAGAGTTAAAGAACGTTTTGAAATCAACCGGCATAGGCAGAATGAATGAGGGAAAAGGGTATAGGGAAACAGGCTTATTCATTCGTGAGGATGAGAGCAGATACAGCATAAATATACCAGCCTGTATGAATAGAATACTGAAGTTTAATGAAAACAGTAACAAATCTAAGACTGATTATAGCCAAAAATTTTTCTTCAGCCTTATACATGAAGTAAAACCGAAACGCATTCTAGAGCAGTGGATAGAGTTTATGATGGGGCTAAATCTTTTGCTAAAAACCAAGGACGGTTTTATTGAGAGAATATCCAATTATGAGTTGGACGGCAAGTATTCTGTAGTTAAAAAATGGCTGGAAGATGACTGCAAGAAAGAAATTGACAGCATGAAGAAGGTTATAAACGGTCCTTATTTGGATGTCCTTGAGAAGAATCAGGTACCTTATTATAAAGTACAACTTCAAGAGGCTGAAAAAATTAAGGATAGCATTAATGTTGATAAGTTATCAGAAAAAGATGATAAGAATATGGAAAACTTCAGAGATGTTATTTCGAAGATTGAGGAATTCTTAGGAGTTTGCTACCAAGTATATGACAGTGATGGATGGAATAACATCAAAACCTATAATCCAAACATCATAAAGGATATTAAAATTGATGATAAGGATAAGCCTTTGTGGTTTAGGGTAAGGCATATAAGATTGTTTATAGACTATATTAATACCTTAAAGGACCCAGCAGTAAAGAGCATTACGGATAAAATTGCAGAAATCAAGAAAAATTGTGAGTATGGCGGATTCATGCTCCCTATTTCTCCGATAACGAATATATTGCAAAAGTATTGTAATGAACTGGAGAACTCAACAGATTACGAGAAGATGACTATATCAGGTACAGGGACTATGGTTTCCTATATAAATACATTAGCATACAAGTTAAAAGATGGGGATTTTAGTGGAGCATATAAGCGAATTGAAGATATTCTTGATGCCTGCGGATTAGAGCCTATTGAGAACAATGAGTTAAAGTGGGCTAATGATAGAGGAATAATAGGTGAGTATAAGGCTATTTATAAGAATTTTACTTCTATCGTTGATTGTTATAAGAAATTACCTGAAAGCAAAAGGTGGGTTGATTATTTTTCAAATGCACCAGAAAAATTAAAGAATCATACTGAGGTGAAAAATTTAAGTAACTGTATTAGAGAATTGGAGTTATTTGTTAACGGCGGACTTGAACAAGAGATTGAAGATAATGAGCCCGTTATGCTGAGTAAGCCTGATGAATTTTTGGCGCTTCTTAAAAAGAGGGTAGAAGATATGCAGCAATATGTTGGACTTATTGAAGGTTATAAAACAAATGTAATGAACTTGGCAAGACAAAAGAAGAATGAGTTATACGATAATTTGCTAATAAGTACTATAGATAAAATATGTAGAATACAAGGTAAACCTCCTGTATCTGCACAAATAAATATGGAAGAATATCCGAAAGAGGAAACTTATATTGCCACAAAAGAAGCGATACAGAATAAAATGAATTTGCTTGCAAGTGAAGGTGAATCATTCTTTAAAAACTCACCATTGATTAAGAAAACTACCTTTAATTTCTTTAAGCACGTAGTGGAAAAGGATGGGGATATTAACTGGGATGACTACCTTGAGGAAAAGCGTGAGTTAGAATCGGTGAAACTCATTCGGACAAAGGTTGAGGTACTGTGATGGCTATTCAAATATTAGATGAATATAAGAATAGAACAGAATACAGGCTTCTTAAGGATTTTTATGACTGCCAGGTAACCCAGATGAATTCACTGCAAACTGGAGTCTTAGTTCTGCCTGGAATTCTATTAAGTAAACTAAACAAACAACAGTTAGACTTACTTAACACATGGCTGGAGGATAATAAAAACCAGTTAATACTTACACCTTCCTGGACCGAAATGAATTTAAAGGAAATCCTTCACTCATCGGTAGATATAAGAATAAGTAGAACAGATGATAATTATGAGGGAATTCCGATAGGCTTTTTGATTGATACCACTGTAAAAAATGTTGTATTTCAAAAAAATGGGAAGAAATTTGGAATTCATTACAGGAAGAATACAGGGACAGGTCTAATAACGGTAGTTACCCTACCGTTATTGGACTATAAAATGATTCAGTTAGAAGATAAATTAAAGGCTCTTTTTAATTCCCTGCTCCTTGCTGAGGATGTTAAACAAGAATCCTTGGTAGAAACAAAAGATTTTATATTAGATGATATTCATATTTATTTGATTATCCTGACAGGGGCTGGTATTGACTTAAGTCAGTGTCTGTCAAGTATAATTCATAAATATTTTGGAGTTTTCATTGATGAAGAAACTGCCAAACAAGGATATCAAGACCTGGTAGCAAATCAATATATTAATGAGAACGGATTGTTAAGCAAGGGTATGACTGTGGTTAAAGAAAGGAAATTGAAATCCTTTATCATTGCTGTTAAACAAAGGGGAGAAAAAGAAGATGGATGGGTTTAAAGAAAATAGTACTCCAATATCCCAAAGCATAGTGGCTAATATTCAATTAGGGCTTCCAGCCACAGTATCCAAATTAGCATCCAAAATGAGGTTCATTGATAAAATAGCCCCTGCCCTAAAGGAAAGTGGGGTGGTTAGGAATATAGAATTAATAACCCCTCTTACTATCAAGGCATCAGGTATTGCGGCAACCAATAGGACTTCCAGTGCATTTGGCGGAATGTTATATGTTGCTGGGGCAGTAAGGCAGGACATCCTTATAAGTGAAGGTTCTATTTATAAAACAAGACAGGAAAGTATCGTTGATGTAGATGAGATAGATGACCTGGATAATCAGAAAAAGTTGAAGTTTATAGATATTATCAATGTCTATAAATTACTTGAGGATTTAATGGAAGATGATGAAAAACCTGAACTCGTTTTGGTTGATGTACCTTTAGTACTTGAGCGTTCAGATGCTCCCCTTGAAGATAGAAAGGATACTATAAAAGTTTATGATAAATGCAGGGAGACCATTAAGTTTTTCTGGGATAAATATAAGGATATGGTATATCCATTTAATGAAAATGGAATTAAAATCGCATCAGTGGGAACAAAAAGGTTTGGTGCAATTATATATGCTCTGACTGAGGATAATTTAGTCTATATTCCAGATGATGTGGACAATAGTATAGTTAAAAAGATGGAAGAACTAATGCCCAAAATTCAAGATGTAGGTATTAAAAGGCTGCTAACAGGTATTCTTGTAAAAAGAACAAGGACAGCAGCATTTCAATATGATGGCTTAAATAAGGATAACAGGCTGGAGCCTGAAACTTTACGAGATGTGGGATTAATAGGCATGCATATTAAGGCGGGAAACACTACACCGCCACTTTTGGTAGAAGTATTAGGGGGCGTAAAAGATTGGTCATCTAAAATGCTGGATGAACTGGCTTCTCAAATTATATCCCTGATTGCATTTGACCAGAAAAAAGCACTGCCACTGCCATTATGGTATGCCAAATATGCTTTAAAGCCTGTCGAGGCCACAAATAATGGGAAAAATGTGATTTTAGAATACTATAAAACACAAGCCAGGGAGATGCTCCAAAGTGAGGCATTGGAGAGCATTTGGAAAGAAGATTTGGATGTGTTTGAGGATTAAAGAGAAGGGGTGATTGATGGTGGATAAATACATAGGTAAACTTATCGGCAATACAGGCAATCCTAACGATTTAAAGATTGCTCTTGAAAACAGTTTTTCTGCTAAAAGGGGAGAGTTTGTAAAAATTAAGCATAGAGAATCGGAAGAAGATGGAGATACATATGTTCTCGGGAGAATTGTATCCATATCCAGGAGCAATATTCTATATAACTCCAATATGGGGGAGGGGCTGTCATCTCTTGAAATACTACCAGGTGCCCAAGTTACTGGGGAGACTTTATTTGGGACCATAGAACTGGTGGGGTACAGGGATAACTATGGACAGATAAAAATACCAAGGCGACCTCTCAACCCAGGGGAAAAGGTATATGGTGTTGATTATGAGTTTTTGTCAAAGTTTTATAAGTTTGATGAGAATACAAGCATTAACATAGGTAATTTGATTGGATACGACAAGGGAAGTAATATAGTCCCTGTTTATCTCGATGTAAATAAACTGGTCACAGAACATTTGGCTGTGCTGGCAATGACAGGTTCAGGGAAATCATATACTGTGGGCAGAATTATTGAAAGACTTGTAGCAGAAATGAATGGAACAGTAGTAGTTTTTGACGTTCATGGAGAATATGGAAAAGCATTTGAAAAGGGAGAGATACATTTTAATAACAATCTTGATTATATTGAGGATGAGAGGGAAAAGAAGAGTATTCAGAGAATCCAGGAGAAGTTCTTGAAATTATTAAAGGTAGGTGGAGGAATTAAAGTATATACTCCGCAAATGGATTCCTTTGATTATAAATACAGCGCAAAAAATCATCACCTGGCGCTTCAATTCGATAGATTTGACATGGATGATTTATCTTCTATTCTTCCAGGTTTGACAGAAGCCCAGGAAAGAGTATTAGATGTTGCAATCAGGTATTGGAAAGCAAAATATAATAATCCGCCTCGGGATATTCAGGATTTAACATATCTCCTTTCTGACGAACAGGGGCTTGAGGAACTAAAGAATTGGGACAATTTGACTGAAGGTGAAGCCAAAGCACTCAACAATAGAAGTGCAGCAGTGGCTTCCATGAAATTAACCCGAGTGATAAATGAAGCGAAGAGTTTTTACACAAGGGCTATAGGTGAACCTACAGATATTTATGATATGATTGGCGAAAAGGGAAATAACGTGGGAAGGCTTGTAATAATAGACTTGCAAGGTTTATCTGATGATGCTAAACAAATTATAACAGCATTGATATCCAGTGAGATTATGAGGGCAGCATCGGATAAGAAAAGACAGATAAGGCCATGTTTCCTTGTTTATGAAGAGGGACACAATTTTGCACCAGCAGGAATTCCGAGTATATCTAAAAAAATTATTAAGAAGATTGCAGCGGAAGGAAGAAAGTTTGGTACTGGTTTTGCGATTATTTCTCAAAGGCCGTCAAAACTGGACCCTGATGTTACGTCGCAATGTAATACAATCATTACAATGAGACTAAAGAATCCAGATGACCAAAGGTTTATTGCAAAAACCTCAGATATGTTTTCAACATCTGATATTGAAGAACTGCCATCCTTATCTACGGGTGAAGCGTTGATAAACGGGAGGTCAATACCAGCGCCGCTACTTGTGAAAATAGGAACAAAAGCGCTTATACATGGTGGAGAATCCCCTGAAGTTATCAAGGAATGGGGCGTATTCAATGAATAAGGAAACAATCATTGATTTCATAAAAAAAGAATTTAAAGAAGGAAAAATTAGAAACGAAATGTTTCCTATGATGACGAAATTCGGGATAAGGGACTATTCAGAAACTGTTCACACTGTAGGTCTTAATTATATAACCGCAATAGGAAGATTTGTTGACGGGGTTACATCCCTTTCTGAATGTCCTGTGTTTCCATATTCTGAAAGAAGCCACTATGGACAAATGGTTGCAGAGAGCCGGACCAGTTACGAAATAAAAGTTAACGAAGTAAGACCAGATTCTATTTGGTATTCGAAAGAGGATAATAGCCCTATATTGATTTGTGAATTTGAAAGATATGAAAAGAATAGACGAAAAGATTTAAAAATCAAGGAAAAGATACAAAATCTGCTTCTTGCTTATCACCAGTTGGGTGGGAATGTACCTATTATATTGTTTGTATATTGGAGTTATGCTGGGGAAAATCCAGGGGATATTGAAGAATATATAGCAATACTGAATAATGGCTTTAAAAGAAGTGATGGTACCTATGTACGAGGAATAAATGCTTTGAAAACGACCTATCTGGTTTATCGCTGTGTTGCTTCAGGCAATATTGATAATTTAACACTAAATCAATGGGTAGAGGTAGGTTAATTATGAAGAGAAAAGCAGTTAATTTTCATCCGCAAGTAGATTTGAGTATAGGGGACAAGTATTTGCTGAAAGAGTTTATTGATGAGGGTTCCTTTGGTTATGTATGGAAAGCAGTAAACCTTGAAAATAGACAAACAGTGGCACTTAAAATACCAAAGGACCAGGAACGGGGAGACAACACCTTATCAGAAGGAAAAGAATTCATCGAGAGTCATCATCCAAATGTTATTTCTATATATTGGATGGGGCGGGTAGATGGGGTTTTTCTAATTGAAATGGAGTATTTTAACGGGCATAAACTATCAGACGAGTTATGTGAAACGGGATTTAAGAGTCCCAGAACATTTGAAGAAATATATAATTTGTTTTTGCAGATACTTGATGGCGTAGAATATATCCATTCTAAGCATATTTGCCACGGAGATATAAAGCCCCAGAATATTCTGACGGATGGGAAGATAGCCAAAATAACGGATTTCGGTACAAGTAAACTGATTGAAGATTTATTTATAAAAACAATTGATGGTGGAGGTACCTGGGCTTATATGGCTCCAGAAGTGGCTGGGTCTAACCGCAGGTATCTTAACTCGGATATATATGCATTAGGAGTGCTTTTATACAAGTTTTTAACTGGCAGGACTCCTCATGAAACTGCCAATCAATTAATAAATAATATGCCTTATCCAAGGCCAAGAGAGATAAATGATAATATACCTGAATCGGTTGAAGGAATTATCATGAAATTACTTAAAAGAAACCCTGAAGAAAGGTATCAGAATGTTGGGGAAGTAAAAAGGGATTTCGAAGAGGTATTAAGAAAAGGAAATAACAATATTATTTCTTACAATGAGAGAGTTGAAGTAAGATATGAGGATACTGATTGGATAGAAAGAGTAATCCGATACTATAAGAATAAAGAATTTGATAAGGCAGAATTACTGCTAAAAACGGAGTATGAGAATGGAAATAAATCTGCTGACATATTGTATCACATTGCTTATACATATTTTCATCAGGGAAGATATTTTGAAAGCATGGATGTATTAAACGGTATAGATATTAAAGAGATAGAGGATGTCAGAAGAGAGGCTTTAGAAGATAACCTTCTATACTTAAAAGGAAAATTATTTTTTGAACTAAAAAGATATGAGGAAGCAGTCAAAGTTTATGAAAAATTGGTATCGAGGAATCCAGATGACTTGAACTATAGATATAAACTGGCATGTGCCTATGGCTTAAATAATGAGCAGGAAAAATCCATAGAGATTCTGGAGGATATTAATAAAAAGACTCCTGGAATGCTCTATATAGTAAAGAAACTTGGTCACGCATACGACCAGAGAAAAGACTTTAAAAAGGCAAGGGCTTATTTTAATTATGCCATACGTTTGGACCCGAATGATACGCTGATTAGGAGTAGGCTGGAGGAATATAGTAAGTATTTAAGTTATCTTGGGTATTAGGGTGAGTTATTTAGGTTTGGTAGAAACTAAATTCTATAGATATAACAAAGGTTATATGCTGTGCTAAAGGTACGTGAGGTAAGATGATACGTATATATAGGTATAAAGTTCCAAGCATATATACGAACTAAAAATGTTTGGAGGGGGTTAAATGTCAGAAAAAATATTTGAATTAAGCATCCCAGCGGACGATGAAGGGTATATTGCTTTTGAATGCCCTTATTGCGGAATTCGATTCAAACTTGAGGCTGAAGAGTTCAAAACGTCAAGTATTATAGACTTGTATTGCCCTGCATGTGGATTAGTAAATCAAATTAATAGTTTTTATACACATGAAGTTATTGAAAAAGCAGAAGAAATAGCGATGAATCATGCCATAGATATGATTAACAAAATGTTTAAAGATTTAGAACGTAGTACAAGGAGTAATAAATTTATAAAATTTAAGTCAAACAGTATAAAAAAAGAATATGGCAAAGAATTATATGAAAACGTAGATGAGTTAGAGATTACTGAATTAAATTGTTGTAGTAAAACTATTAAAGTTAGATTGCTGGATAAATATATCGGAGTCTATTGTCCGTACTGCGGGGGGAGGTAGTTGTTGTGGTAGTTTCAAAAAAAGAATTAAAGAAGATTTCACGAGATTTCCGAATGTATTCTTCAAGGTTACTCAATACTAAATATGGAAATGAAATTGTTGATTTAAACAAGTTTCTAAATTTTATAGAAAATGAACCTTTAATTTTTGAATTTATTAAAAGAAACAATTGTGAAACTTTTGATATAGAAAATATAATAAGAAGCAAG